>Ga0209702_10002024_pt1 | contig 36744 bp, 29 predicted proteins | sample FRY01_FD_187210 | JGI IMG/M metagenome (GOLD analysis project Ga0209702, IMG submission 187210) | Freshwater microbial communities from Lake Fryxell liftoff mats and glacier meltwater in Antarctica - FRY-01 (SPAdes) (version 2) | ecosystem: Environmental > Aquatic > Freshwater > Ice > Glacier...
GCTACCTATCACAAAAGGAACATTACCACCGAAAAGGTCGGTTGGTTCCACATCGTCAACGTCAAGCCGTTCAAAGAAAGAAGCACCTTCCACCCGTGTAGAGGCGAACTCGGCTGGCACTTGCGCCCAAGCATATTGCAGCGAACCGTAGGCTCCCATTACTTCCAACTCTGCTGTGCCATCATTACATGTGTCGCAGCTCAGGTAATAGCCGTTGGGCTGTAGGGTGTGAACCATGTTTCTCCTTTTCTCACTGGTTTCTCGAAGTCATGTCTCCGCCTTAGGCGCAGGATTTAGGGGGCTTCTTAATTCACCACCACTTTGGCATTCTCAACGCTCCCGTCCTCCATCTGCACTCGTACCACATACGTTCCCAGACTAAGGTCTGAAACATAAAGTGTATGCTCGTCAATTTTCTGCATTACTGTGATTCTTCTTCCCAGCATGTCGTAAACGACACCTCCTATTGGTTGCTCGGCCCTAATGGCAAAATTTCCATTGTTGGGATTTGGGAACACAACCATCCGAGAAGCGTCTGATTTCTCTGGAGCTTCACTAATCACCACGTTATCTACAGAACCCGCTCCTTCATAAGAAAGCACTTCTTCCATCTTGCCTGAACCGATAAAACAAGGCTCTATTTTCAGGTGCATATTGGAGTTAGACTCAAACCCTGGTTCAATGGTGAGAATTCTTCCTGCGGTCAGTGCCTTATAGGAGGGTTCATTAGAATAATTGCAGCCGACATTCAGATCGCGGAGCGCATAAATGTAAGTATCGCTCAGGTTGGCACAATCGTAATTCAGATCATAGTGTAAGCCGTTTCCGTCACCCATCACATTTACCGCATCCCAGGCATTGATTGTCTGTTCTACTTCAAATGAACATGCCCCGAATGCATCAACTGCCGCCAGTATACTGCCTATTCTCGCATCTGCATAGTTCGAATAGGACATCATGTGTTCGGTGAGATTGCGATAAGTTATGAGAGCCGCCTTTTCCCTACCAATTCCCTGCACAATGGTGTTATTGCCGGGCTGTGGGCTATTTCCTCCTTCTGACAATAGGTAGAACCAGTAGTTCTGAACTCCGCTATTTACATGAATACCGCAAAAGTCATTGATGAAATTAGCCGTACAGCCGTTTACATCTTGCCAATAATCGGGCTCATCATACCATGCTGGTTGTCCTTGCCAAGCAGTTGCTCCAGATGTTGTGTGTAATAGTTGATAGCTTGAATGAGGGTTATCCATGTGTCGTTCAAACAAAGGCGACCAGTTTTCATCATTAATTGACCAGTTTGATGGAGTTTGATAGGTGTAATACTCTACCATAGACCCAAATATATCACAGAACGATTCTTCAAGAGCACCAGATTCTCCCTCAGGAAAGAATCCTGTTCCGCCCAATGCATATTGACAAACACCGTGTGTATATTCATGACCTATCACATCTAAAGTTATCGCTATTTCACAGTTCGGGGCATCTGGCTCCCAAATCTGAATTATTCCTTGTGGCAAATATTCTGAAGTACATTCTGGATTATAGTCGAGACCCGAATATAGCCAAGGTCGAAACGCATGAATATCGACCTTCTTACCGTTATCGTCCCACCCAAAACGACCATAAACATCATTGAAAAAATCCCATGATTTCTGAGCAGACCAATGTGCGGTTATTACTCTCCGAATACTTGAACCGACCGCAGGCTCCCAATTGCCTTGCCACTCATACCAAAGATTGTTGTGGTCGATATACTCTTTCAATTTAGTTGCACCCCTCAACCTTGTATGGATTCCGTCTCCTCTCGTGTCATCAAATAATCGATAACCCCAATTAGGGATGGTACCCCATGGTCCGAGCCATTGAGTTTCAAAGTTTCTAACATCATTATATAGTGTAAGCCCAGAGCCGACAGAAGCAGATCGGGCATTCCTTTTCAACGAAATTATTTCGTTGCTCGTTGCATCATACGTCATCAGGTAATCAGAGTGATGAAATCGAGTGACTAATCTCAAGCTAAATTGGATTCGGGATGAACCTCCTTTACTTGTAAGTAGTGTGTCAATTTCAATTCCCCGCGAACCTTTGAGAAATAGTCGAACTGTGTCATTGACCAATACGTATTGACTGTGCTCTTCTTCGTCCAACCATAATGTATCTCCATTTTCGATAATTTCCAGAATCACAAGTGTATCCTGATGTGGATTGAGTAAAGTTCCATCCGTTAATTCATACGGATCCCATGCAAAGCTTACAATTTTGAGACTATCCTTAAGATTACTTAGTATTGAGTCAATATCAAGTGAGACTGCACCAAGATTTAGGTTAGTTACCTGATCTCGATCGTATTTCAGGCTCGCCACAAAACCATTTTTTTTCCGAATCACAAGGGTGCCGTTTGTAGGTAACCCAAAACTTATCTGGGTATAACGGGAAATCATCACTCCTCGTTCATCATCTAGATGGTGGTTTATTAACCTAAACGAGTCTTCATCTTTACCCCCAAGAAACGAGATGTGGTTGAACAACATGCTATCTGAAATACTGCAATCAAGATCAAACAGTGTTGATTTTCCGTCCGACCAGATAATGCAGTCGTCAATTGATTCCTGTCCGTAAGAACAAAGTGTTGATAGTAATAGCGCCATAGCAAACAATCTCCTAATCATTACCATTGGTTTTCAAGTGAATTTGATACCCAATACCTATAGCTAGTCCATAAGAACCTTGGGTTGTAAAAAGCACTTCATTAATCTCCGCAGGTTGATTCCAAAAACCGCCCTCTACAATTGGCAGACTTATTAGCAAGTATGCTCCCTTAAGCGATTTCAAGTGAACCGAGCCTTGTATTCTAAACCCCCACAACAGATTATCCACAATGAAATCTCGATAGTTTGAAGATTGTTTATATGTTTCGTTGAATGTCGTTTCCTCTCCATTTGTCACACCGCTTAAGGACTTCCAATTGGTTACATTAAATCCAAAATATCCCCTAAACCAAGTGCTGATCAAAAGATTTCTGCCAATTGGAAAATCCAGTCGAAGCCCTTGTACTAGCATCATAGAGATCAATAAATCTGAACGTCTTCCATCAAACTCGAACGAACCTATGGGGTTTAGCGTTCCACTTTGTCTTATGTCATGCCGTTCTTGTCGCAATAAAAATCTCACGCCTTCTTCAAATCTAATTTGAGTTTTCGCTTTCCTTGATTCTAAAAGGTTTTTCGTGACGTAGGAAAAATTTAAATACCCACCTGTACTTATCAGTTTCTTCGTTTGGATGTTTCCAGCGAATGAACCGTCATTTACCTGTTGAGATATTTTAGTGCCGAGCGGGAATGCCGTTTCATTTGCTATTTCGACAATAAATTGACTCATATTCTGTGATGTGTCAATATAGTCCCCTGTTTCTTTTTGAGCCAAGGAATTGAAAGAGGCAATCAGAAGCAACACGAACACATTCCTTATTTCAATCATGATTTCGGTAGTTAACGGAATATCCTATGCCCAGACCGATGCTATATGCCGGAGACTCAAAGTTTCCACAGGGGCAGACCAGGTTTGCCTTAGGTTTAGACCTGTCGGTAAAGTAATTGCTCCAAACAGGAAGGTTCAGCAGGAAATAGACCCCGGAAAGCCTACGCGGTCTGATTGCAAGATCAAATGTCGCTCCGTAAACCATCTGAGACCGTATGGCCGGTGCAGTGGTGATGGTGCTGAAATATCTCGGAAAGAAGGTGGACTTTCCTTCAAAGGGTTCTTGATTCCTGACACCTTCAAATAACCCCCAGTATCCCACATTGATTCCTAAATAACCGTTGACCCCTAATTCTATTGAAACATTCTTGGGATTGAGTTCATACTTCAGTCCGAGTTCCATTACGTATGCCGCTGACCAAGCATTTTCCTTGAACGATCCCTCCTCGAATTGAGGACCAAACCAATCATAGATGACCTCGCTCACCTCTCCAACATAATTCACTTCTCGTTGGTAACTGCGCAGCATCACTCTGTTTCCAAGGTTGATCCTCAGTACATTCCGATTTGTTTCTTTTAGCAGGTTTTTGCTCAGGTAGCTGATTCTCAACCAAGGAGCAATGGAGGTTTTTCGTTTCAAGGTCATGTTTCCCACGTATGTTCCGTTGTCGTATGGTCTGTTAATAGTCCCTCCTATCGGCAGAATCAAATCAGACATCAGTTCAACCCGTACATCACCTTTCCATATTCTGGAAGCATTCGTTGCAGATTCCTGCCCCAAAGCGATTCCAGTAAGGAAAACCCCGAAGAACAAAAGAATCAATCTCATCTGTTCTGTTTTTCAAGTTCTCTTTCCATTGTTCTCAACCTACTGTTCAACTCAATGATATACAACGTAAGCTCCTCAATCTTTTCCATCTGAACAGATATCAGCTCGGAAACATTCATCCCATTATCCACTATATCTTTTTCCTCTGGAACATTGGGCAGATGCCCCTTCGTGCTGATGAAATTATGCAAATCCTCTATCGACATTAAATTGTATCCATCCTTAAAAACATAATCAGGAAACACATCCAATGACAGTTTAATTTCTCTTGCCCAGACCAGACCGTCATTATTGACCTTCAAAATCTGCTGACCATCATTCTGAATGAGGAAAATCGGGGTCTCCCCAGTATTTGCATAAGTGCCTTTTCCAATTACGACCTTGCCATCGTTAAAGACCCTTAGTGTCGCCTCTCCACCCGTGTCCTGCACCTCCAACGCCTTAAACTGATTCTGAGTTCCCGGCTGACCACCTTTGATTGTCACCTTGGCATCCTGTGCATATGTGTTTACGCTAAGGGTCTGACTGTATGTTTGACCCCTCACATCCAACTTCGCCAATGGGTTATTCGTTCCTATTCCAACATTTACCGGGTTACAGTCTGTGAATATTTTCGACTCTCCTGAAACCCACCTTGGTATATGTAACCCGTTGGAATTGACCTTACAGGGATTGACCGCATCAAATATCATATCTGGATCCAAAGCAGTTAGAAACGTTCCATCTGGTCCCATTGCCGGAATACGTAGTGGCTCAGCCGTTAGATCGTTGAAAGCAGATAGTCGGAATTGCTGCATCAATTCAGTAACCCCATCCGCCCCCAACCTCAACTGCGGCTGGTTGTTTGCCTTCATTACAAAATCTGTACTGTCTGTTGTTCCAATAAACTGATTGGCCTGTAAGTTGGTGTTTCCGTTCATTTGCCAATCGTCTCTGTCTGGCAATTTGAGTTCAATATATTCACCAATCTCGCAGCCAGCCGCATCGTGCACTATCAGTTTGTAAGCCGACTCTCCCGCGTTGCTCAATTGCGCACTTTGCGATTCGATGCCGCTGGGCGAGTGCCATGTGTAGCTATAAGGCTCGCTGCCGCCAGTTACAATGGTATGGATGCTTCCATTGAAACAATCGTGACAGCTTACATGGTATCCATTGGGGAAAACCGTGGCTTCTGCATGGAGCGAGAGTTCATCGGGTTGGGTTAGTTCTACTGTGGCGCTGGCCCTGGCTCCGTTGGCATCTATTACCCTTACTTCATACTCTCCCGCACTTAAACCCGAAGCATCTTCGCTAAACTGACCGTTGCTCCACATGTATTCGTATGGCGGAACACCGCCCGATACGCTGAGGTCGATGCTGCCATCATTTCCCTTAAAACAACTAATATGATGCACTGGCCTCATAAGTACGGGCGTAAGTTGAAGTTGAAGGGCGCTTGGTTGCGCCAAGGTGAGTGAGGCTGTGGTGTTGCAACCGTTTGTACCAGAAACCATTAACTGATAGCTTCCAGCGCGTAGCGAACGCAATTCGGGCTTGGTTATCATTTCTGGGTCAATCTGACCATCTATGGTATTCCACAGATAGCTGTATGGCGGAGTTCCTCCTTTTACGGTTAACGTGGTTTCGCCATCGTTATCGCCATGGGCGGTAACGGCCATTCCGCCTCGTTTGAGTTTAATGGCGGCCATAGCTTCAATCACATTTGGTTCGATGAGTTCGATGCTGGCTGTGGCCGTATCGCCATTATTATCTACCACAATAAGCGTATAGTTGCCCGCAGCAAGGTCCATGGCTGAGGCCGAAAAGGAAACAGCAGGCGACCATACGTAAGAGTAAGGCACTTGTCCGTTAGTTACTAAAGCATCAATACGACCATCGCTCAAGCCATGGCAGGTAATGTTGTAGCCACCAGCATAGGTTTTGGGAATCAATTGAACGCTTAGCTGTGCCTTGGCATCAAGGCTCAAAAACAGCAGTAGGGCAGAGAAAAACGCGCCAGAGAGAAGCCTGACGACTAGCGGGGGGAGGGTACAGTTCACGGTATCGAGGTTTAAAGGTTTACGCGCAAAAGGAAACCACCCGAACTACATATCCTCCAATCATTACTCCTCAACCCAACAACACCGTTCCACTGGTTTCAACAGTGCCAAGTTACGTTGGTTATTGGATAACACACAGCATAAGGGGTGGTTAGAGTTATCAACAAGAAATCAACAGGTTTTGAACAGGGACGCTTGGTTGAATGACAAATCCCATTGCGCCAAACCGACTGAGTAACGTCCCAACACCAAGCTTTTCTCCTCCAACCTCACCTGCTCGCCAGCGAAGATAGCAGCACTTTTCTGAAAGGATGGTGTGGTCTATGCTAGAAGGAAGTGATTGTAAACACACTCATTTCCTGTGCGGAATGGAGCAGAATTCGGATCTGACCTCGCTGCCGAAGAAGATGGAAGCGTGATTATCGAAGACAACCGTATCATCAGTGGTCAGAAACCTGCGCGAACCGTGTTGGCTGCAAGAACGCTCCATTTCAGGGTGCCGATTTAGATAATCTAAGAGACTTGCCGCTACAATCTCTCCCTGCGACACAATGCTAACCTGGGCCGAGATGTGTTGCGCAATCTGGTCGGCTAGAAGTGGGTAATGCGTACATCCGAGCAGTATGGTATCGATTTCCGATTCCTTATCCATGAGTTGATTGACGTACTTTTTTACGAAATATTCTGCTCCTGCACCAAGGTGTTCGTTATTCTCAATAAGCGGTACCCACATGGGGCAAGCCTGCTGATGCACCTCCAAATGTGGGAAGGTTTTGCCAATCTCCAAGGGATACGATTCTGACATAACAGTACCCAATGTTCCCAAAACACCAACCTTGCCTGTGGTGGTATAATTGCCTATAACCTCAGCGGTTGGCCGTATGACTCCAAGCACCCGAAGTCTAGCGTCCATCTTTGGCAAATCTTTCTGTTGGATGGTTCTAAGTGCTTTGGCCGATGCCGTGTTGCAAGCCAAAATGACCAACGGACAGCCAGCCTCAAATAGTTTGAAAACACATTCGCGAGTGTAGGTATAAACACTTTCGAAAGACCGCGTTCCGTAAGGCGAACGCGCATTATCGCCCAAGTAGAGATAATCGTACTGTGGAAGGAGGGCCGTCATTTCCCGCAGCACCGTGAGGCCTCCATACCCCGAATCGAATACACCTATTGGTCCATGCATGTGCATTTCGTTTGTCCATGTCACCCCGAACTCGGTTCGGGGTATATATTCAAATGCTTATTCCGCCCGAGGCGGACAGCATGAACAAATTTCTCACTTCCTGATTAAAAAAAGACCCGCCTTTCTAAGACGGGTCTAATTATAGTCAATTGTTTGGTAGTCTGCGAATTAAAGACCCAATTTGGCCTTCACATCGGCCATTACATCTTCTGTGTCTTTGGCATAAAGAAGCACGCCTACTGAGCTATCGAACACATAAGTGTAATTCTTTGCAACTGCCACTTCATCAATGGCTTTTCTAGCCTTATCGATGATGGGTGTCAACACTTCCTGCTCCTTCTTAGCAATTTCATCTTGAGCTTGTTGTTGGAACTCTTGGATTCTTCTTTCCAATTCAGTGATTTCACGAACCTTGGTGTTTCGCACCGTTGGAATCATGTCCTTCTCCGTTTGTTGAAAGTTGGCAACCTTTGTTTCGTATTCCTTGCCCATGGCCTCCAAGGCAGTTTGAAACTCCTTAGCAAATGCTTCAAGTTCTTTTTCAGCTTTGACCTTCTCTGGCATCAATTCAAGCAAAGCAGCAGAATCAATATGTCCGAACTTTTGCTGGGCAAAGGTTGGTGTAGCCACCACAAGGGCAACAATTACAACTAGTATCTTCTTCATTTTTCGTGTTTTTCGGGGCGCAATAATAGATATTATTTATCGGTCTTGGTTGTTTTGGAAGAGAACCCCAACTCGTCCAAAATATCTTCGCTCAAATCGTATTTTTCTGAGGTGTAAAGCATTGTAAGTGTTCCTGCCTTATCAAAGATAACGGCATAACCACGCGCATCGGCAATTTCCTTAATGGCTGCGTAGACCTTATCTTGAATTGGCTTGGTAAACTGCTGTCTTTTTTGAAACAAATCGCCTTGAAATCCGAAGCGTTGCTTCTGCTTTTCCTTGGCCTCTTTTTCCTTCTCGATGATTTGATCTTCGCGCTTGCGTTTCATATCATCTGTAAGTAGAATTTGTTCTGCTTGAAAATCCTTGTACATCCGATCAATTTCGGCATACATCTTCTCAATTTCATCTTGCCATTGCACGGAAATCTCGTTGAGTTCCTTCTGCTTGTTCTGATATTCTGGTATGCTTTCGAGTATATAGTTTGAATCTACGTAACCAAAGCGCTGTGCGCTTGCACTGAGAACAAAACCGAATACTATTAGGGTTAGAGCTATTCTTTTCATAGTGATATTATATTAGAATTGTTGTCCAATAGAGAAGTGAAACTGACCTGGTGCCATGTCTGGTCTTCCTGGCACATCGTCAAACCTCCAACCGTAATCCAGTCCCAAAAGTCCGAACATTGGGAGGAAGATACGAACCCCGACACCAGCCGATTTCTTAAGCTCGAACGGTTTGAATTCGTTAAATGTAAGCCACGAATCACCCGCTTCGGCAAATGCCAGCACATAGACTGTGGCCTGTGGGTTTGGCGAAATGCGATAGCGAAGTTCAGCACTGTATTTTGTAAAGATGGTGCCACCAAAAGATTCAGAAAGCGAGTTGTTGTCGTATCCGCGAAGGGCAATAATCTCACGCCCATCGAGGCCGAAGCCGCTAAGTCCATCCCCTCCCACAAAAAAACGTTCAAACGGTGATACTCCAAGTTGTTGGTTGTAAAGTCCGAGAAATCCGAACTGCATTTTGGTCTGTATAACCAAATTCTTTGCCAAACTGATATACCACTTGGCATCAAACTTCCATTTGTGGTATTCTATAAGCTCATATTTCTCTGAGGAGCTGGCTGTTGAGTAGTCGATACCCGTTAAGGCTGAGAATGGTGGTGTCAATTCCACACTACCTGAAATGACAGACCCATAGGTTGGGAAAATCGGGTCTCCAATTGAGTTTCTCGAAACGGTTAGCGTGTAACTTACCGTGTTTGAAGTGCCATCGTTAAAGCCCGGAATGAGCTGATAATTATCCAAAATATAATTCTGATAGCTAATCTCGTGCTGCATGAGGAAGTAGTCATCTGGCCATTTCATTCGTGTTCCCAAACCGAGCGAAACACCCGTTATTCTAATTGCCTGCCGATTTATTTCTCCTCTTATTATTCCGTTAGACTGAACCGAGTGAAAAGCAGAGACGCTCAACGCATTTGGCTTATTGCCCCCAAGCCAAGGCTCCATAAAAGAGAAGTTGTATGATTGAAAGAATAGACCATTTGACTGTGCACGTATACTTAGACGCTGCCCATCGCCAGCTGGTAAAGGCCGCCATGCTCCTTTCTTTACCACGTTTCGCAACGAAAAGTTATTGAAGGTAACGCCCAGCGTTCCTACAATACGGCCTGCACCCCAACCACCCGAAAGTTCTATCTGGTCGGATGGTTTTTCTTCAACAGTATAAACGATATCAACTGTTCCGTCAACTGGGTTTGGCTTAGGTTCTACACCCAATGTTTCCGCGTTGAAATAACCAAGTTGAGAAAGTTGTCGCTGAGAACGGATGATGTCTTCACGACTAAACAATTGACCGGGCTTTGTTCTTAATTCCCTTAGAATTACGTGGTCGTTGGTTTTGGAGTTTCCAACAACTGTTACCTTGTTGATAGTGGCTTGCTTGCCCTCGCGAATTCTCATTTCAAGGTCAATACTGTCGTTTACAACAAGAACCTCAACTGGCTCCACGTTGAAGAACAGATAACCATCATCTAGATACAACGAACTAACGTCTCTTCCATTCGGATTCATCATGAGGTTTGCATCCAATCGTGCTTGATCGTACACATCTCCCTTCTTGATTCCAAGAATTTTGTCCAAGACATCAGCAGAATACTTCGTGTTTCCCGCCCAAGTGATGTTGCGGAAATAATACTTGCGTCCTTCTTCAAAATTGATTTCAATGTTGATGGAACCGTCCTTGTTTGGGTAAATGGTATCGCTGATAATTCTCGCATCGCGGTAGCCCATCTGATTATACTTGGCAAGGATGGCCTTCTTATCTGTCTCGTACTCAAAATCAAGGAACTTGGAAGTTTTCCAAAGTCGCCACCACTGCCGCTGCTTGGTCTCCTTCATGGAGCGTTTTAGTTTGCTGGTTTTCACTTCCTCGTTTCCTCGGAAAATAATTTTCCCAATCTTAACTTTCTTTTTCTTTTTGATATTGAAGGTGAGAATAACATTGTTTGGCAATGTGGTATCCTCCTCCATTATCGATTCCACTACCACGTTTAGAAAGCCTTTATCTACAAAGTGGTCTTTAATGATGTTTTCTGAAGTGACGAGAAGGTTATCTGTTACCACTTTTCCTTTGATAAGGCTAATGGATTCGCGGATGTCGTTGGCATCGCTTTTCTTTATTCCTTTCAAGGCATACTTACTCAATCTTGGTCGTTCTTGCAGTCGGATGTCTAGGAAAATCTTGTCATCAACGATTTTGGTGGCAGTAATCTCAATATCGCTGAAAAGACCTTGATCCCACAGCTTATGAATTGCCTCCGTGATGGCTTCTCCGGGAACCTGTATCTTCTCTCCTACGCTCAATCCGGAAAGAAGGATGAGTACTTTCTTATCAAGGTATTTTGTACCAGAAACTGTTATCGGTCCAAGTTCGTATTGCTTGGGAGATGCGTAATCCAACTTGGTATCTCCACCTACTGATATTTGCGCGTTCGCGGTAGCAGACAGCAACATGAGCACCGAAAGCATTACCCAAACTATTTGACCGCGCCTACGCGCTAACCTGCTCACTGATTTTTCCAAATCTTCTTTCTCGTCCTTGATAGTCAATTATTGCCGCTTCAAAATCAGTTTTGTCAAAATCGGGCCACAATTTGTCTGTAAAATACAGTTCTGCATAGGCAATTTGCCATAGCAGAAAGTTGGAGATACGATGCTCTCCACTTGTTCTGATAAGCAGTTCAGGGTCTGGCATTCCAAGCGTGCAAAGATGCTCATCAATGGTTGATTCATTGATGGCTTCCACGTCCAATTTTCCCGATTTAACATTTTTTGCAATGGCCTTTATCGCCTCTGTCATCTCCCATTTTGACGAATAGCTTAACGCCAACGTCAAAGTCATACGTGTATTGCCTTTGGTCTTCTCAATGGCTTCATTCAGTTCTTTCAAACAAGAAGAAGGAAGGCTTGCGAGGTTTCCAATCGCGTTTAGTCTGATGTTGTTTTCTGTCAATGTCTTGGTTTCCTTATTGATGGTTTTAACCAACAGTGTCATCAAGGCATTTATCTCAAACTTGGGTCGGTTCCAATTCTCTGTTGAGAATGCGTAAAGCGTAAGGAATTGAACTCCCATTTCGGCTGCTGTTTCAACCGTTTCCCGAACCGCTTTAACTCCTTTACCGTGACCAAATGTTCGCAATTTACCCCGTTGTTTTGCCCAACGTCCGTTGCCGTCCATAATGACGGCCACATGTTTGGGCAACTTGTTTGGGTCTATGCGGGTATCTATGGCCATTAATAAATTAAAAAACGCCCCGAAAGGCGATGCAAATGTACTGTACTGATTGGGACTTATTGATAAGCTGGGCATTTGGCCGGTCTGGCCTTGAGGTTCATAGAAAAAGTGATGAGTGCAAATGAGTACCAATCGTTTGTCTTTGAGTTTCCTCGTTGCCTTCCTTCTAGGGTTTCATCGGTAAGATTAGACCTATTGGCCAGTTCATAAGCTATGTTTCCTCTCTCTGCTTGAACAACATTAGGAGAAGCATAAGTTCCGCTTACATCATCCAAATAATCTGTGAATGTGTAGCGCATTCCCCATTCCAGTCCTACAGAAAAGGTTTTTGAGATATTGCACTTTACGCCAAATCCGAAGGGAATGGAGGCTGTTGTGAGTGCGTACTTCTTTCTATCGGGATAAAAGGTTGTTCCTTGACCCTCTGTTCCTAAGGGTTGTAGTTCATATTTGTTCCCGTCAGAAGCGGTTGCAATAGGATTGAACTTGAAAACGGCAATTCCACCAAAGAGAAATGGTGTGATAAAGTGATTCATATCTCCGGGAGCGTACTTAAAAAAGTTAAACTCTCCTGTAATGCCAAACTCATAGAGCCAAGACTCAAACCGAAGGTTTCTATCCAACTGAGATTGCACCTTTGAATTGGCATCATCTCCCATTATATAGCCTAACGTAAAAGCTCCGCGAACCGAAAACCGCTCGTTGAAATTGTAACGATAGAACAATCCGCCAGCTGGTAACACTTTCTTAAACGGAAAATCAGGATTCAAATCTCCCATGTAGTAGGATATACCTCCCATAAGCCCAAACTCAGAATATTGGGCTTTGAGGTTTGTGGAAACCACCAGAACAAGAAAGAGGAATGCAACTGACTTTTTCATTACAAGAGATGACATTTAAGCCATTAGAACTTCGGAAGCCCCTTTCTTGTTGTGCTAATCTTCCTTTGATAGGTAATCATCATGAACATATAAGAGTCAAGATCACTTGGGTCTCCTCGCTGTTGCCCTGGACAAGCAGAACAAGCTCCTGGGAATGAATCTGCATTACCTGAAACTCGGTTCAATGATGGGTCTGCCAAGGCCCTGGAGACATTATCCCATTGTGCCAACGTGGTAGCAGAATATAATCCTCTCACCTCTCCTTCCTTGGTATATACATATGATGTGCTTACATCATCTATATAATCGGTGAAGGTCTTTCTAAGACCGTATTCCAGACCAATACTACTTTTCTTATCAATAGCATACTTCATACCGACCCCGAACGGTATGGCAAATTGCCAATTGGAATATTCTTTTCTTGATGGAACAAATTCCTGCCCTTCGGTATGCAACGGTCGGAGCGAATGCCATTTTCCTTGCCCAGCAACTTGAGCCATCGGGTTCATGTAAAGTAGAGCAACTCCTGCAAATCCGTAAACGTAAACCTGACTTCCTTTTCTTCCACGCCCACGTACCCTTCTGATTTTATACCTACTTCCAGTGGATTCTCGCATCCAAGAAACCTCAATTTGAGTGGCCCACTCCACTACTGGAGAACGGAAATGGATGTTTCTATTCTGTCTAAATGGCTCTTTCGTGAACTTGTCGTTTCCAGCAATTTCACCAAAGCTAAATCCGGTTTTGGCAGAAACGTACTGTGAAATCTTGTAACGCATTCCCAGATTCACCATATATCTTGTTGAAGCTGCGTCAAGGTCAAAGAAAAAGTCGGAACCGATTTGATCCCGTCCACCAACATCACCCAAAAATTGCGTTGCGCCAACACCAGTTACCCATTCATACCGTTGGCGTTTCCAGCGTTGAGCTGACACCAAATTCGGGAGAATAATCAGAAGAAGTAAAAATGCCTTTAAGCGCATATTATGCTAATCCAGTTGAACTAAGATTGCAAATATAACTAAAATATGAAGGTTGGCTTTTGAATAGTCGTCAGTTCCGTCTATCGTGGCCCCACATGAGCTTTCCTCGCAATGTGTCGAAATAATCGTTGGTCCCAAATCGCACCAATCCAACTTCAAAATCTGTCTTGGAAATACGAATCTCCGTTTCTGGCCCTACAATTACGGATTGTGAATCAAGCGAAATCATAAAGTCTGGGTCGGCTTCTTCTATTGTAAGTGTAATCACTCTATCATCGCTTATTACTAGCGGACGAACATTCAGATTGTGCGGAGCAATTGGTGTGATGATAAAATTACTTGTTCCGGGTGCAATAATTGGCCCTCCTGCGCTTAAGGAATAACCGGTTGAACCTGTTGGTGTCGAAATTATCAGCCCATCTGCCCAATAGGTATTCAGGAAAAAATCATCCAAATAGGCGTTAACTACAATCATAGAAGATGTGGAGTTTTTATGAACGCTTACTTCGTTTAAAGCGTAGTTGTCTTCGCCAAAAAGGTCTCCCTTGGTCTCTGCTTGCACCAAAGTTCTCCAATCAATCTGAAAATCTCCATTCATCAGTTTTTCAAGTGCCTGATCTAGTTCTTCAAATGGTGTGCTGGCCAAAAAACCAAGTCTTCCTGCATTTACTCCTAGAATTGGAATTCCAGAGCGCCCAACCTTTCTCACCGATTCTAGGATGGTTCCATCTCCTCCGATACTAATAAGCGCATCAAATTGTTGTTTATGGAATTTGCCGTTTCCTAGAATTCGATTGGCTCGTACTCCTCCAATTTCGGCCAAACTTTGTGTGTAGGAAACGTCTTCAAATTTTTTATTCAGCATGCCGAGAACCGATTCCAGCTTGGGGCGGTCGGTATCAAAACGTAATCTTCCGTGTACTGCTATTCGCATCGGCTAAATGTGTTTTGTGAAATGTAAGAAAAAGCCGTGCTCAAAATTTTTGTTGACCGAATATTCTGCTCGCCACGAAATATCATAAAAGGTAACAACATCAATACCCAAACCACCGCCCAGAAGTATGCTCCCAGCCATCGGATTTCCCACATTGAATTGCCTGTCTATCACATATCCCATATCTAAGTTGAAGTTTGCATAAAATGCCAACGGTAAGGTGTTGAATTTGTTTGACTTCAAAAAGTTCAGTTTCACTTTACGGAATGGCAGAATGGCCCACCGCAGCGAGGTTTTTAAAAGGCCGTAATGTTGTCCGTCAATTACGTAATGCTCGTATCCACGCACAAAATCATTTTCATAACCGAGGCCTCTCTGAAGCGAATATGCCTGACCGTTGGTGGAAGACACCTTGATTTTTTGGGCATGTGCAAAATACCATCGCTTGTGCAATTGCCAGTATTTGGCATACTCAACTTCCAAAGACCAAATGTCAATGGGACTGTCAAATATCCTAAAACCATCCTTTCGCAGACTAAGTTGGAATCTGTATCCTTTTAAGGGATAATCTCGGTAGTCGGTTACTTCTCGCTCAACCTCATATTCCAAAGAAAAATATTTGACCAAGTTCTCGCCTGCACCGAAAAATTCGGGCTGCAACCTGGCCACAGAATCCAATATCCAAAAATGGGTGTAGCCTATTTCTAGTTTATGCACATTGTATAAATTGGGCCGCCAACTTGGCGTTACTGTGCCAAATGCCTCTTTTCTAATATACCGGTCTGAATCCTTGTAGAAAACGCGCTTATTATCTAGCGAGGCGTAGGCCACTTCGTGGCCTTGCCTGTAACCACCCTGAAACTCAATTCCCCATTTTTGGGCCTTATCTAGATAGGGAATCTTGTATCTGAGTTCATACTGATTGTTGTAACCGAAGCGCAGGTGCAGCGTGAGTTCTTCTCTTCTTCCTCTAAAATTACTCCACCTTACGAGGGTACCATAATCCAATCGGTCCCAACGCTTGGTTTCCCACCATTCGCTTAAATTCCTATCTGCAAACTCTACGAACGGAACAGGCCAAAGGTACCAGCGTTCGGTAACTCTAACTACAACATCAATTTCATTTTCTGAATACCAGCAGGTATCAATTTCCACGAAGTTGAAAAGCTGTAGGTTCCAAATATTGCCTTTTGATCGATTGAGGTGATAATCCAATTGACTTCTAGGAATCGATTGCCCTTCGCGGATGGTCATTTCGCGCATCAGAATGCGTTCTCTTGTAACCTTGTTTCCCTCAAACGTGAGTGAAGAAATAATTACATCATCCTGAGCTTGCGCTAGGAATGATAAAAACAGGAGTGGGTAAAAGAGAAAGCGGAAAGAATGGTTTGTCACTAAATATTGATGTACCGCATCAATTCGTCATAGCGGCCTTTGAGGTCTTCAAGGTGCGCACTTTCTTGGAAATATGCAATTACCTGATAATCATATCGCTCCAAACTCTGCACAATCGAACTAATTTCTTCGCGGTTCACTTTTAGTGTGAGTTCTAACATTCCTGTTTCTGGACGCTCGAAAATGTAACTGCTGAGAATTTTTGCATTATTTGATTCAATCACGTGCGCCACCTGAGCCAGCGAATAATCTTTCTTGTTCATGCTCAGAACAATAATTCCGCCTGGTTGATTGATAACTGCCAGCTCTTCAAACTTGGTAACGAGGTCTGAAAGGGTGATACATCCGAGATATTTCCCTTCAGTATCAACCACTGCCACCACCGATAAATCTGTGGCCGACAACTTCCTAATTACGTAGTAAATGTGTTGAGATTCGAGCACGGAGGCATGACTAAACACATCTTTGGAAGCAATGACGGTATCGCCTTTTTCGCCATCCATAATGTTGTCTTCGCTAATGAGGCCGAGGTATTCGCGGCCATCAACAACGGGAAGGTGAGATACCTTGAACTCGTCCATCCAAGCCAAAGCTCTTGCCACCTCATCATCTGGTCTGAGAGGCGGAACAACTTTAGATATGAGTTCTCTGGCGAGCATTTGTCTGAATTGCGTGCAAAGTAAACGTAAACTCTACTCTTTTGTTATACCTATGAAATTTTGGGTCTTCTGGTTTGCACACGAAACCTAATTTTGACCCACTTCCAATTACAACAGTACATGAATCAGATCAAACTGAGTGTCAACATCAATAAGATTGCAACCCTGCGGAATAGTCGTGGCGGCAATAACCCAAGCGTGGTTGAGGCTGCCATAAAGGCACAGCAGTTTGGGGCAGATGGCATAACCATTCATCCACGACCAGACGAACGGCACATTCGCTATCAGGATGTGTATGACCTGAAACCGGTTGTTCATACAGAGTTCAATATTGAGGGCTATCCGAATGAGCAGTTCATGGAAATTGTGCTGGATGTAAAGCCAACGCAGGTCACTTTAGTTCCAGATGCACCAGGCGTTCTGACCTCTAACGCAGGTTGGGATACGATAGCCCACGCTTCTTTTTTGAAAAAGATTATTTCCGATTTGAAGAAGGTAGGAATCAGAACTTCAATTTTCATTGGAACGGAGGAGAAACTGATTCGTGCAGCTAAAGAAACAGGCACAGACCGCATTGAACTTTACACCGAAAGCTACGCAGTTGGTTTTCCAATTGACAAGGAAAAAGCAATTGCATCTTTTATAAAAGCTGCCGAAGTTGCAAACGAGATTGGACTGGGAATAAACGCTGGCCACGACCTGAGTTTGGAAAATCTCACCTATTTCAATCAGAACATTCCGAACCTGTTGGAGGTTAGCATAGGGCATGCGCTCATTTCTGACGCACTCTATTTTGGAATGAGCAATGCTGTGAAAATGTATAAGAACTGTCTGACCTCCCCCAACCCCTCCTAAGGAGGGACTTTGATGAATTTGTAGATTATGAAATTGAATTTTAAGGAATATGGCGAAGGAAAACCGTTGGTTATCCTACACGGACTTTTCGGTTCGTTGGATAATTGGTTTTCGCTGGCAAAAGCGTTTTCCGATAAGCATCACGTTTATCTGGTGGATCAGCGTAATCATGGTCAATCGCCACACACGGATTCGCATACTTATGAGGAAATGGCGGAAGATTTGTTCGAATTCTTTCAGCAAAATGATTTGAAAGATGCTGTTCTAATCGGCCATTCGATGGGTGGAAAAACCGCCTTAAAATTTGCGGGTAAACATTCTGATTTGCTCAAAAAACTTGTGATTGTTGATATGGGTGTAAAAACATTTCCTGTTCACCATGACCTAATTATCCGTGCCATGCAAGCTTTGGATTTGAACACTATTTCATCGCGAAGCGAGGCAGAAGAACAACTTCACTTTTTGCTTGACGAAGAAGAAAGCACCATTCAATTTCTACTGAAAAACATCTATCGCGAGAAGCAGGAAGATGGTTCCACGAATTATGCTTGGCGCTTCAATTTGGATGTATTGTCCGATGACATCGAGGAAATGGGGCTGCCTATTCTGACAGGCTCTGATGTTGACACACTCTTCCTCTACGGAACGCAATCGAAATACGTTTTGGAGGATGACAAACCCGAAATTCTTTCGCTCTTCCCAAATACAACTTTCAAGAGTTTGAACACAGGACATTGGATGCATGCGCAAGACCCAGAGGGTTTTGTAAAAACGGTGAAGCTTTTCGTTGATTGAAACAAAAAAGCCGCTGACCTTACGGTCAACGGCTTTTTCTTTGTCGCCCTGAACTTGTTTCAGGGTCTAACCAATAGCTACTGAAATAAACTCAGTATGACGAATTCTACTATTGAAGAACCACTTTCAAAGCAGAGCTTCCTTTTTCGCCTTTAAGAACCATGTGGTAAATACCAGCATCCAATCTTGAAAGATCAAAACTTTCTCTTGAGATTCCTGAGTTGAAATTTGATGTTTGCGTTGAAATATGACGACCTGCAACATCCATTACTTCGATTGTCAATTCTTGTGTTTCAACCAAATTGAGGTTTAGCGTTACCATTCCGTTTGATGGGTTTGGAGAGACTGAGAAACTTCCTTCAAGCGCAGCTTCCGCAATTCCATTAGGTCCGCATGGGCCAGGATTTGGGATGTAACTCAACGTCTCAAAATCGATGTAGCAAACCCAGTTCACACTATCCACAAATGGGTTTCTGTTGCCTTGCTCGCTTTCGATAAAATCGTTTCGTGCAATTTCCCAAGCATCTGGCGGGTCTTGCCAATGCCAAGCTTTCAGTACATCTTGGTCTTGACCGTACTGAACAATGAAATCAATTGGATTTGGCAATTCCCAAGTTCCAGCCGTTCCATTCCATTTTGTGGCCATGTAGAAGATTGCACGAGCAGCATCTCCTTTGTGCTGATCGCGCGGTTCGTACACACGGTTTCCGCTTGCATCATCGCCATATTCCGCAGCTAAAAATGAGCTCGCTTGAGATACAACATTACCCAATGGGCGATTGCTTCTTACTGCATTTGCATTGTTTTGATGTGTTGGAAATAGGTTATGCAAATCTGAATACTCATCACCATCTTGGTCTGGAAATGCGGGCATCCAACTGTGCGGCCATGTGTGTTCTCGGCTCATTACATCATAAAAGAATGCTCCTGTGTACAAATACTGAAACCCAGAATAAACACAGGTAAGAACATTCTGACCACCGGTAGTGTCGCGGTGGGCAAACTGATCTATCATAATAGGAGCGTAGCTTCCGTAGAAAATTTGATTGTAATTCTGGCTAATGCGTGTCTGAAGATCTGTTAGGAAGCTTGTTGCATTGGCGTCAATCCCAGCGTAATAATTACCCATCATGGTTGCAGGAGTTGTGACTGAGTTACTTAATGGCGTTGTGGTGAAATAATTCTGATACCCTGCTGGTCCGTTAAAAGAGTATGCCTTGAAAAAATAGCTCGTTCCTGCCACGTTGTATGTTGGTTTGAAAGAACCTGCTGCTCCAACGTATACAACTTGAGTTGTGGCATCGATATAATCTCCCTTCACGTAAGTCGAACCATCAGCTGGAACTCCTGTTGGAGCACTTCCTATGCTGCGAACAACGATGTAATTTTCTGGAACAACCGAGGCATTGCTAAAGCTTACATCGTAACCGTAGGTAGCCACATTGACGAATGTCATGTTTGTTGGTGCAGCCGATGGTTCGGTTGCGAAGTTTCCACCTATGCCATACAGGTTGATGACGAATGTAGTTTCATCACCATTCGCATCATTATTTGCGATTGTGAGCGTTCCAAAACGTGAACCTGAAGCACCAGCTGTAAAGTTGAGTTGGAATTGTTCGGTTGAAGCCGCAGCTACACTTGTTGGAGTAGCTCCTAAGCTAAAATCTGCAGCATTTGTTCCTCCTAATTGAACATTGCTGATGGCAAGAGCAGACCCTCCAAGTAGGTTTACGTTATCAACGCTGATAGTCACGCTGACTTGGTTTCCTACCACCAATGTTCCGCTGTTTACAATTTGAGTAGTTCCTTGTCTCACGCCAATTTCCTGTGCATTTGTTGGAACTTGAGCAATCAAAGAAATCTCATCCAACCCAACGTTTCTTCCGCTTTCCTTATTGGTGAAATACCAACGGATGTAACGACTAGCTCCTGCTGGGAAATCGGTAAACTCTACGTAGGATGAACCCGCTAAATCCAAAGCAGCTTGATTAAACGTGCGTAAGGTTGTCCAGTTAACCCCGTTTACTGATTCCTGAACCGTAAAAACGTCATTAACAGCGGTTCCTTGTCCTTTGATGTTGTAAGTCACGCCACCGCACACATCGCTGATATGAACCATTACAAACTCATCGTCTGCATCAAGCTTACAGGCCGCACCTAACAGGCCATTTGTGTAGCGCGTTCCGTCCACCCACTCATCCAAACTTTCTGTCCAACCTGTTGGAGTTGGGTCGTCAAAATTCCAGGAGGCTGGCAGGGTTGTTTGACCAAAAGCCACCGATGCGGCAAGCATGGCGGTTATCATTGTTGTAATCCTTTTCATTGAATTGATTTTCAAAATTTAACTCCTACGGTCGCGGTCCATCTTCGGCCTTGTCCCATAAATACTTGTGCACCAGTAGCATCGAATGTTTGCGAACTTGTGGCATTGTTCTGAGCATCCGACACATAAACATGGTCTGTTACGTTAAGAACAGATACTCTTAGACTAACGTCCATTTTCTTTAGTTTGATAGTCCAACCTGCGTGAATATCAAACAAATAATAAGCTGGAATTTTCCACGATTGGCGTCCTGCGTTTGCGCCTTGCAAATCTATTGGCTGAAATTCTGCAAAGTAATTGTCGAAATACGTAATCTGCCCTTTAATGTAAACATCCTTGATGGGCTTTATCTTGATGCTTCCAGAAAGTTGAAATTGCGCTGCGTCACCCACGCGAACTCCATCGGCATCCACATCCACGCTATCGATTGGAATATCGCTTCCTTCCTGATAAAAGTAGGCTTTTGCTTTGCCTTTCCATCGCCAATCACCATAAGAAACCAACCCTTCCACGTCAAAAAACCAAGGAGTTTTGTAAACCGCATCCAATTCAATTCCCCGGTGTACTGAGCCAATGTTAGGTACCGAAATGGTTGTTGGGGTGCCTCCTATGGGTATGGTGGTGGTAACTGGACGGTTTTCCCAAACAGTGTTGTAAAGATTGAGGTTAGCGGACCAACGGGAGTAGCGAATCGCGTAGCCCAACTCAACACCCCACGTAACTTCACTCTTAACTCCCCTTACAAAATTGAACGAGCTACCAGCATACACGTCAGAAATAGTTGGTGGTCGGAAAAACAACCCTCCATTCACAAACACATTCATGTGCTGATTAATATTGTAGTTGATACCAGCTTTGGCTGTGGCGCCCCAAAAGTGAACCCAATCCGTTGAAGCAATTTTGGCCTCCTCGCTATTGGCTGTGTACTGCTGGCCGTTGTATGTAATGGTATCGTTGATGCCCAAAACCTGACGCATGGTAGTATCGGCAAGAATCAGGTCGCGCTTGCGGTACTCGTCTCTTCTGATGTAAGAGTTGTGGCCTCCAGAAACGCTCACAAAACCTGAGAATTTGTCCTTTTTGTATTCAACTTGGCCAAAAACACCGCCTGTATAAACCGTTGTATTGGCACGAAATCCAGCAACTTCTCCCTCTCTTCTAACCACATCTTCGTAATTAAAAGGATTTAGCCCTGGATTAAAAATGGCCACATAATCACCTCCCAAGAGGTCGTAAGGGGTGCTATACCTTTCTACCCAATAAGAACGAAAATCAACTCCCACCGACATTTCCCAAGCATCGTTAAACCTGTGGTTGATTGTTGAAATAAGACCGTACCAATAATGGTTGTTCATATTGGCCTGAATAAAATTCTTCGATTTATACTGGCTTGTGTCATTCACCAACGTGGTATCGTAGGCAGGAACGAAGGCCGTACCCGATACATTCTCATCGTACAACTGGTCCAATGCCAATTGTCCGTAAGTATCGTAAATAGTATTTCCACGAAGTCTGGTTCCTCCTCCCATCCCGAATGAACCATAAACGATATTGGAAACTGCCCATTTATCCTTTGCCCAAAAATGCTTGAGATTGATAATTGGTTTGTGATAGAAATTCTCGGCCACGCTTTGCTCTTCCAATTGAGCATTTGGGTTGTTTCTGTTTCTGATAATGTTTCCCCACTGGCCGTTGTACCGTCTGCCATAATTGCCTGGTAGTGCAGCGTTTGTCACTGACGGATGGTTGAGGTTTGCACCAACTCGTTCGGCATAGGCCCGGTCGTACATAAATATGGCATCCTTAAAACTTCGCTGACCGCGTTTCTGTGGCGCACCCATAGCAGAAAGGCTGAACGTGTGGTTCTTTATCTGCTTCTGAAGCTTAATAAAGTAGAAGAATCGGTTGGCACCCGTGCCATCAACCCAGCCATCCTGATGATCGTAGGCAAATGCAGCAGTAACGCCCCAGCCATTCTTTAAACGCCCAGAGTTATAGCTGACATTGGTTCTTATCAGGTTGTTATTTCCAACTGTTACCTCCACTTCGGAAGATTGTTTTGAAGTTATACCTGCCGTAAGAATGTTCATGCTACCACCAACTGCAGGAATGGCCAATTTACTTGCGCCCAAACCTCTTTGCACCTGAATACGTTGCGTAACTCCATCCAGCCCAAACCAGTTGCTCCAATAAACCCAACCATTCTCCATGTCGTTCATAGGAACGCCATCAATCTGAACAGAAATGTTGTTTTGGGAAAAACCTCTGATGTTGATTCGGGTATCTCCTGCCCCACCACCTTGCTGCGTAGCGTAAACTCCAGGTGTGGAATTCAACAACATTGGAATATCCTGAGAACCCAATTCTTCCTTGATTTTTTGAGGATCGATGTTGGTAAATGCCACAGGTGTTTCGCGGTCGAGTGCCATGTCGGCAACCACTCTAACCTCATCCATGGTTTTGGTGTTAAGCGAAAAATTCACTTCCAACTGACCGCCATTCGCTTTTATCTCTCGCTTTGTAGATTCGTAACCTATGTAAGAAATCTGCATGGTGTATGTGCCATTCTCCACTTCAATAGAGTACCTACCATCAAAGTCGGTTACAATTCCCCTACCCTCTGCTACAAGGACGTTTGCCGAGATTAGTGTCTCGCCAGAATTGGCATCTTTAACCACGCCATAAACCCGTGTTTTTTGAGCGTGCAAACCTGATGCGGTCGTAAAAACCGCTAGAAATACGAGAAGAAAACGTGACATTAAACGGATAAGAATTATTTACCCAGCATCACTTTGCGCGAAATTACCGCGCCATTGACCAATGTAACTCGCACAATATACATTCCTGTCTGAAGGTGCTCCAGTATCAGTTTGTGACGATCTGTAGCTTGTGTAAAATTCACACGGTCTCTTTCCTGCCCAATGATGTTGAATACTTGAATAGACTCCATGTTCTGAGAAGTTGAAATCATCAATTGCTTGTCAATTGATGGATTTGGGAACATATTCATTTTGTTCACGTCATTCTCATTCACTCCAACTGAAGCGCAATCGCAGGTGTGCCATCCAAGTTCGGTAAATGTGTCTTCAGAAAGGCTGTCCCACTCAGCCTCAACCATAAAAGTTGCTGGATTTACGGTCACTCCTTTTTTCACATTTGCCTTTCTAACCAACGTCTTGTCTGTTGTCCACCAAGTTCCATTTGCATCGCTCCAAGCTGTTCCTGGATCTTCGCCAATCTTTCCTACAAGGTCAACTAATGTTGTTCCATCTCCTTTAATCAACGGCACAGCATCGTCACCATTGAAATAGAAAGGAGAATCAGCCTGTACATACACAGGATTAACAAAAGCATCGGCAACAGCCAACAACGCTGGGTCAACTGATTCTTCAAAACCTGTTCCATTAGGATCTCTCTTGTCTACTACAATAACATAGGTGCCAAGAGAAGGAATAGTACCCGAAAGATTAACCAACATTGGTGTTCCTGATCCATCACGGAAACGGCCCACTTTATACCCGCTCAGATCAATAGCAGCCTGTGTAGGATTATAAAGCTCGAGAGCTCGGTTATTTCCAGAACCGACTACATATTCTGAGATGAAAAGATCAGAACAGTCCTGCTGTGCTTGAAGATTGAAAGATGCTATTACAGCGAGTGATAGAAGTACAAGTTTTTTCATATTGATAGGTGCTAATTAGTACGCAAAGGTAGATTATCTCTTAAACGTGCAATGGTCTTGTTGATAGCAAAACGGAGTTTTAACAATTCCTTTAAACCAGCGGTATCAAATCAATCCTTGCATTACATTTGCACCACTTGCCCGGATGGCGGAATTGGTAGACGCGCACGCTTCAGGTGCGTGTGCCGTAAGGTGTGTGGGTTCGACTCCCACTTCGGGTACAGTATTTCCATAGTGAAGATCCAGTTTGACGTTTGATAAGAACGATCGGACTGGATTTCGTGTTTTTTGTCGTTCGGTAGAATTCTTGTTGTCTAGATTACAACACGCAAGCTCTGGCCGAATTTTACGTTAGAGCCAATGTTTAACTTTAAACAACCATTGTCATGAGAACATTAGCAATCATAACTATTCTAATCCTGACGGGAACAACCGTTTCCATTGCGCAGGACAAAGACAAAAGCGATGGATTCAAACCCCTTCGTTTTAACAATATAACCGAGGCTACCGTTGGTTTTCAGATTGGGAAGACCACAAGGACAACTTCATTTGCTGGCGGTGAATCTGAAGCCAACGTTGCTGGTCACAAGTTTCCCGCGCCACGCCTTGCAACGTCCTTCGGCCTTTTGGTGGGAGAGCTTTTCTATTTTGGACCCGGTATCGCTTATACGTTTCAACCAGCAGACAAGAACAACTCATTGGAACATCAGGTTTCGGTTTTTGGGCAGACCCGTTTGAATTTCGCCAAAGGAAGAATTCGCCCGTTCCTAGATTTCAAAGGCGGCTATCATTTTGCATCGCTTGCCGAGGCTAATCAAACCTTGGATTCGGATTGGTATAAATGGGATGGTTTTTTCCTAGAACCTGCTTTGGGGCTTTCGTTCAAATTGGGTAAACATGCATTCCTCAATACTTCGTTAAGCTATCAATTTGTAAGTGCGGGCAACCGAATTAGACAAACAATTCAAGACGAGAATGGCGGTGCGTTGGTTAATGCCGGGATGAACGAGAAGTATCATCGCTTCTTGTTGAGTTTTGGGTTCACGTTTCAGTAAATCTTAGTCGATATTCCGATTCCCGTACCTGAAGCGATTGCCTTATGCCTTTTTTTTAAGCAGTCATTGCATTTGTAGGTAAGGGTGTACCTTGGCTGCTTAACTCATTGAATCGTCATGCAGCGTACCCTCCTTTCGATTGTTGTCTTTGTATTCCTAACGAATGCGTTTTTCATCCCCGTCTGTCATGGGCAGGTGAATATTGATTCGCTTCTCAGCGTTTGGAACAATGAAAAATTGCCCGATACGGTTCGTATACTGGCCATTGAAAAATTGACCAACGCCACGATACATTCCTCCCCCGATTCGGCCTACGTGCTGGCGCAGAGGCAGTACGACCTTGCTTTAAAGCTGGGCGACAGGAGACAGGAATGCAACGCACTCAATATTCAAGGGTACTGTCTTGCTGTTAAAAGCCAGTACGAAACCGCCATTGAGCATTATTTGAAGAGTTTTGATGTAGGAAAAGAGATTGGCTATGAACTGGGAATGGCACGTGCGCTCAACAACATCGGTCTGGTGCGCTCTGAATTAGGCGATCTGGTGGGCGCGGTGAATTATTATCAACAGAGCCTGCGGCTGAAGGAGAAAATGGGAAACCCTGCAGAAGTGATTCCGGCCCTCATCAACATCGCCAACCTTTACGAGGCCATTGGCGAACCTGATACAGCCATTGCCCGCTATCAACGCGCACTTGTGCTATGCAATCAGGTCGGTCACGTACAGGGAAGCATTTATTGTACTGGCAATATGGGAATCATCTATAAAGACAGGAAACAATACGATAAGGCAGATACCCTTTTGAGGAAAGCACTTCTGATGGCCCGGCAAATCAACGATCAGCTGGCAATGGCACGCTGCCTCGGTGGACTGGGCATGGTTGAAAAGGAACGCGGAAATTACGTAGAGGCCCTGGAGCTTTTTCGCCAATGCATTGAGATAGGGGAAAAATTAGAGAATCGTGACGGAATGGGAGTGGTCTACTACAATTTGGGCGAAATTCTCAGAGAGCAAGGCGACCTGCATCAGGCTGAAGTTTATGGGTTAAAGGCGATGGAGATCAGTAAAGAGGTGTCGCATTTGGCAAGTATTAAGAACGCGGCCAACGGTCTATATCTTACCTACAAAACCCTCGGCAACTCCACCAAAGCCCTCGAAATGCACGAACTTTACATAACGATGCGCGATAGTATCATGAGCGAGGAGAACCAGCGCGAAACCATCCGCACCGAGTTCAGCCGCGAGAACGAACAAAGCAAAGCGGAGATCGGGATACTTAACTTGGAGAATGAAAAGAAAGAGGCCGAACGCCTCGCAGAACGCAGAAAGCGTTTCCTCACCCTTGGTGGGGGCACTGCCATGGTATTACTACTATCGGTAGGCGGAGGTTGGTTCTACACAGACCGTAGGAAACGGCACGTGGCCGAGCTGCAATGGGCAGCATTCGAGAAGAATCTCTTGGAGAACGACTATCTCCGCTCGCGGCTCAATACGCATTTCATGAAGAATGCGCTGCAAAGCATCAACGGGTTGATAAGCAACGGCCAGCACACCAAAGCACAGGAATACATTGACAGGTTTCATCGGCTCATGCAGTGGACGCTGGAGAACGCCTCATCCGACACGGTAAGCCTCAGCGAAGAATTGGAGATGATGGAGCATTACCTCACCTTGGAACAACCCTGTGCCGAGGATGGTCTAAGCTGGGAGGTGCAAGTGGCCGATGATGTGGATGCCGATGATGTGATGCTGCCCCCGCTCATTCTGCAACCCTTTTTGGAGAATGCCCTGCTGCACGGTATGAAAAACACAGGAAGGCCCGGCCATGTGCGCATAGCCGTGGAGCGCAAGGGCCAAGACGTGGTATGCACGGTAGAAGACAACGGACGTGGTATGGCCTCCGGTGCCGAGGCAAAGCCCCACTCTACGGGTCTGCGTCTGGTGCGCGAGCGGTTGGCCATGTTCAGCCCCACGGCCGCCATGCGGATGGAGAACACGGGAAGTGGAACGCGGGCGGAGGTGCGATTGGCGGCATGATGGTTTATCCATTGATAAAATTCTGCAATATTTGTTTCGAATAAATCTCAAGCCATGCCCACCGCCATCATCATAGACGACAGCCGCAAAGAACGCGAAGCATTGAAGAAATTGCTCGAAAACCATCCTGATATTGTGGTGGAGCAGGAGTGCGATTCTGCCGCAAAGGGCATCAAGTCCATTACGAAGCATAGGCCAGACCTGGTGTTTCTCGATGTAGAAATGCCAGAGATGACCGGGCTTGAGATGCTAGCTGCCATTGGAAGTTCGAGTGAGCGCGACTTTGCCGTTATCTTCATTACTTCTTTTGAGGAGTACGCCATTCGAGCCTTTCGTATGGCCGCGCTAGATTATGTGCTTAAACCCATTGATCCTGAAAACCTTAACGATGCACTGACCAAGTTCCGCGCAGGGCTTGGCAATAGGGTTCACAGCATGCAAATGGAGGTTATGCGGCATAATCTGAGCATCACGGCTGCCCAGTTGATGCTCGTGTCCGTGGCCGACCATAAGTTCAAATTGAAAGACGTGGTCTATTGTTGCACTCCCGCTGCAGACGGAGAAGGCAAAGGGGCATATACTTCGTTTTACCTTTCAGACTCCTTAGTGGCAGGGACTGCCGATACGCATGCGAACCGGTTGGTGGCGAGCAAGGAACTCAAACATTACGATACCCTTTTCACTCCTTATGGATTCATCCGCGTGGGAAGAAAATACCTCATCAACCCCGAATTTGTAACCAAAGTGGGCACAAATGATGTCACCGTTACGTTTTCTAACGGGCAAACAAAGGTGTTGGAAACAGGCAGCACCAAACAACTGCTACATCTCCTTGGCCCTCGTCTTCTGAAATAACCATCGGGTACAGACGCATTGCATGCGTCTCAATATGATAGGCACATCCATCTCCATTATCTGAAGCGCATGCAATGCGCCTCTACCAAAACCCAATTTCCCCAATTATAGCCTGTTCATTCAGTAGAATGCCCCTTTCATTCAGAAGGTGGTCCCGGCCCTGCAACAACCCTGTAGGTTCGCTTCATGGATCAGCGAGTGCAACTTACCATACCGACTGTAAACCCACGGCAACATCATTCACGCAGAATGGGTGTCGCTGGTAAACCACATGGGGCATTGGCACGTGGCGGCCTGAACATAACAGATTGATTTATACACTTTTGGAAACGTCATATCATGGACAACCCGAATGAGAACAGCGATAACAACAGCGAAAAAGGCAACGGAAGAACCCTGTCGGACAGCGGGCAACCTCTACATTTCACCGTGGCCGATGGCATATACAGTGTGGGGTCTGACGATGTGGTGCAGCTACTTGCGGTCGGAGCCTACACCCATGTGGAGCTCATTGATGGCAATGCCATCCATGTGGCCAAGAACCTTGGCAAACACACCAGCGCACTCCTGCCGTTCAATTTCTTCCGAGTACACGAGAAGCACATGGTCAACATGGGTCATATTATCCGCTACACCCGCTCCAAGAACGGAGGTTGCGTCCACCTCAGCAATGGCTGCGTGGCCCCTGTGTCAAGACTGCGTAAAAAGGACTTTCTCGCGGCTTTCAGGAATGGTGCCACCCAGTTGTGAGGAGAAAGGAGAAAAAAGACCAGGGCAAATGACAACGGCAATTCACAGTAGGATCAAAACGAAGATAGAGGACGGAAACCGCTCCGAGCAATCTCTTCTTCCAAGGAATACCGTTTCAGAGCAGCCCAAGCGATCTTTTCTCCCAAAGAATACCGTTGCAGAGCAGCCCAAGCAATCTGTTCTTCCAGAGAATACCGTTGCAGAGCATCCCAAGCGATCTGTTCTTCCAAAGAATAACGTTGCAGAGCGGCCCAAGCGATCTGTTCTGCTGAAGCATTCCGTTGTTGCGCAACCCAAGACCTACGCCTAAAACCCAACAAATACTATCTAAATCCTAATATCCAACATCTAAAACCAAACCCTAAAAACAATAGCCATGAACAAGAAGAAGCATTACCTGCCAACCAAAGAAACCGACAGAATTACTTGGCTCAACAATTTTGCGCTGAAACTGGCCACCTACCAAATGCAGTTCAACCTCACGCCTGCCCAAGTTGGCTGGGTGCAGGCCGCAGCCCTGTTCTATGCCTACATCATTGGGCGCATAGACTCGGCCAAGCAAGAGGTCACAAGTCTTGTTGCTTTTAAAAGTAAGCTATCGTTCACATCCGACAGTGAACCTCTGGGCCCCGTGCCACAACCCGAACTGCCCACCGAGCCAGCGGCCGTGCCTGCAGGCATCTTCACCACGGTGGCACGCATGGTGGCAGACATTAAGAACAGTGCAAACTATACTGCCAGCATTGGCGAAGACCTCCGCATCATTGGCGAAGAGACCACCACTCAGGATCCTGCCCTGCTCAAACCGGCCCTCAAAGTAATTTTGGGCACAGGCGGCCATCCGCAACTCAGTTGGGTCAAGAAAGGGGCCGACCTCACTAACGTGTATGTAGACCGTGGCGCAGGCTTCACCCTTCTCCGCTCCGTAACGGGCAACAAACTCACCGACAATTACCTTCTGCCATCGGCCACCACAACAGCACCACCCACCACGCCTGCCACTCCGGCAGACACCAACGGTAGTGGCAATGCTACGGCAGCCACCGCAGCTGCAGCCGTGTGGCGCTACCGCATCGTGTATGTGAAAGACGATGCCGAAACAGGCCAATACTCAGATCCTATCAGCGTGGCGGTGGGGCAACTATGATCGTTGGAAGGCATCCTTTTTCCGTTACTGAAAATCAAGCAAAGACTTCGGATGCAATTCCAGCACCTTCGAAATGCAAAACAGTGTTGAAATGGTAGTATTCACTTCGCCCCTTTCTATGTTGCCAACTTGGTTCTTGTTGAGTCCAGCCTCAAACGCAAGCTGTTGTTGTGATAGACCCTTCTCTGTCCTCAATTTCTGCAAATGCTGCCCAAAGGCCACCAGGTATTCCGTGTTGCGAGAGTTAGCCACATAGCAAATAAGAAGAATATCAGTTCAACAAAAACCCATTATATTGGGTAAAATGATATGTTTACAACAAAATAGAGCACTGATGGCGCATGACAGGGTACTCATCCCATAGTCAACAGATACAACAGCGGAAGCCGAAAAGCTGTGATAGAGTAGGCAGATAAGAACAACCTAAAATTTTAGCCATGAAACATTTCAAAGTCTACATGCTTGCCAGTATGCTGCTGTTATCTGCCACCACGCTGATGGCCCAGGATAAGTATCAGTATGCAACTATTACCTATGCCCCCATGTCAAAACTTATTGTCGTTTCCATCAACGGTGCTGGTTTCGAGGAGATAACAGTTGATAAGGGCGACATCAAAAATACCTATGACACCAATCCTGCACTCATTCAAATTGCAAAACTGAATAAAGATGGGTGGGAACTATTCAATACGAGTACAGTGGGTTCGTTGACAACCTATGTTTTTGTGCTACGCAAAAAATTAGGCTGACAAATTTTTCTACTACAATCAACCAGCGCGAGCCGAAAAGCTGAGATAGAGTAGGCAACCTGAATAGAAAACATGAAAAACATACTTGCGCTCTTATTACTCACGTTCTTCTGCGAAGCAAAGGCACAGTCTAGTGCCACGCCCGAGATTCGGAATCTGTACAATCAGAATTACAGGTCCATCACCTATCTGGGAATGGATTTTTCGAAAGTGGTCCTGATAGGCGATTTTTCTGAAGCACTTGGGGTCGGTGGCAACTCGGCAACCAAGAACGCCTACTTCAAAGCTTGGAATAATCTGGTGACGGGTGAGTTTGACAAATACAGTATCAAAGCATTGGTGAACAACCAGAACATTGCCACAGAACTCCAAGGCGTGATGGAAATGAACAACACCAGTAAGATAGATGAGCTCTCAGGTTACAAAGAGCCCGATTACACCAAAGAAGCAATTCAACAACATATGAATGATTACATGCTTCCATCTGACAAAGGCCTTGGTGTGATAGTATTGATGGAAAGCTTCAACCAGAATACGTCAAAGGCATACATAGACCTTGTGGTCATAAACATGACGACCAAAGAAATAGTACTGCTGAAAAAACTAGAGACCACGCCTCGTGGTCGTGGCCTCAGAAACTATTGGGCAGGTGCCATCTATCAGTTCTTCAAAGAGGTGGAAAAGAACTTTGGAACAACCTGGAAAAATGATCTCGGACTTTAAAAATCATCGCTTAAACCTTTAAAACAAATCAAAATGAAAAACAGCTTCTTAATACTGACAATGACATTCCTTTCTATAACCTCCTATGGCCAAAAAAAGGGTGCGGAAGAAATTATAACCTACACAACGGAAGATGGAACAACTTATACTGTCGGGGATTCAATTCATTTGGGCATCGGTTCAAATACCAACGATGGCAATTTCCGCTATGTATATACTCTACCCAATTTTAACTACAATCATACTCGCTACTATAATGCGTCATTGAATGGCAAGTTTGCCATTATTGACAAAATGCAACAGAATGGTAGTGATAAGATGGGTTACACCATGTATTTCATTTTCCGCTATCCGGCAGGCAAAAGTGCTGTAATGGTTGAAAGTGCCATAGCAGCAGGAGAAATGATCACTCCTGCATCCAAAAAGAAAGCAGAGGCGAAAGGCAGCCCGATAATCATTCAGCAGGGTGGCGCAAGTTTGGCGGATGAGATCAAGAAGCTGAAAGACCTTTTAGACCAAGGTATTCTTACGCAAGAAGAGTATGACGCGCAGAAGCAGAAGTTACTGAACAAGTAAGATTGGGACTGTCACGTTCGCCTCTTCAAGAACAGGCCGACAAATAATACTCAGCGGAAGCCGAAAAGCTGAGATAGAGTAGATGACATCAATAAACTGAAGAGGAAGATTCGTCCCACCAAACAAGAGGATTGGTAGGACATACTTAGGCCAGAGACCTCCGAGGTTTTGAAAACCTCGGAGGTCTTGGTAAATAAACAGCACAAGCCGAAAAGCTGATAAAAAAGAGTAGGTGAACCCTTGAAACCATGAACGCCAAGAAACTGAACAAGATAGTGGACGACAGGCTGACCCTTGGCAACAATGCCATCATGAACGGAATAAGTAAGACGATCAGACTCACAAAGCAAGAGGATTGGTGAGAATAGAACCAGTAAGCGAAATTTTAAGAACGAAAAACAATAATCAATAACCATAAAAATCAAATATCATGAAAACCAAACTTGTATTACTTATTGCAACCGCAGGAACTTTGACCTTTAGTTCTTGCAAGAAATACTACACCTGCCAAGGTAACAACAGCGTTTATACCGAAGAAATCTGCAAGCCTTCTAACATGAACCAGAAAGGCTGGAATGAATATGTGAAGGACTATGAAGACAATTATAACGCTAAGTGTAAATAGATACCGGTCCAACCCTGTCAGAGTTCCAAAAATCTGACAGGGTTTGCTTAAAACCCTAAAAACTCAATACCATGAAAACACTTAACCTCTTTTCTTTTTTCCTGCTTATTGCAACGATAACCAACGCCCAAACTCCCATTCAGGAATGGGCGGCACGATACGACCACTCTGGCAATACCGATGTTTTTCTGGACATGATTCAGGACAACCTTGGCAATACTTACGTATGCGGATACAGCGATGGACAGGGCACCGGTGCCGACATCATTGTGGCCAAGTTCGAATTGGATGGCGACACCGCTTGGATATATCGCTACAACAACACCCAGGCAAACGGAGAGGACAAGGCCGTTGCCATTGCCCTCACCAACAACAAGGATGTGGTGGTGTCAGGGCATACGGAAACACAGGCCACGGCCAAGGACATAATCACCATTATGATTTCTGGAGCTACAGGCCAGATCATGAGTGGCTGGCCACAGTTGATGAACGGCCCTGCCAATGGAGACGAATGGGCAAACGATGTGGCCGTAAGGCAGACAGACAATCTCATAGCTGTTTGTGGGGCATACACTGATACCTATCTCCGCAAGGCTTTGATAACCTATGAGACTAGCGGAATTTCCAATTGGGAAGGAGCGCAATACAATTCACACCAATACGACACATACAACCTATTCTGCGAATTCCTCAACAATGGACAGCTTGTAGCAATCGATCAGAAAGAAGGATTTAGTGCGGATACCATTTCCAATTATTACTTCATCAACGGAACGACAGGCGTATCAATCAATGGGAATCATGGGGATGAAATGGGTTATCTCTTTCCCTACGATTATAGTCAGAATGTGGTGAGGGCGATGGCCGTTATTGGAAATTCCGTTTTTGTTGTGGCTGATTACAAAGACGATTGGTTGGAATATGAAGATTATTTTGCGATTTACGAGTTGGATGGTGGTAATCCAGGACAAACGTCAATCGACCCTATAATTGTCCGTCCATACGGTCAGCCAAGAGGAATCGCAACTGGATTAGCGGTGAACTCAAGTCGGATTTATGTCTCAGGATACGAGGATGTGAATGCCCTGACAGGAGTGAATTGGGACAGCTATGTTTCGGTATTCAACCGTAGCAGTGGTGCTCAGGTATGGCACGAGAATTATGGAGGTGTTGGTGATGATCGTTTTTTCGACATTGCCATTGATAACGCCTCCAATGCCAATGCCTATGTTACCGGGTTCACCACGGTGAATGGCAATCGTAACATCGTCACGGCCAAATACAATAGCACAGGGCAATTGGATTGGGACATGCAATACAACAGCCCAGCCAACGGAGCAGACGAAGCATACAGCATAGCGGTGGGTAACGGCACCACAAGCGGTTCCATCTGGGTAAGCGGAAAAAGCACTGGCACTGGCGAGGACGGCATGGTCATCAAGTATTGTATTCCGCCTGCGGCCAATGCTGGCTTAGACAAGGGCTATTGCACAGGTAGTAACACCACCCTTGGCAGTGCCTCAATTGCTGGATACACGTATGAATGGACTCCATCCACAGGACTGAGCAGTGCATCGGTGGCCAATCCCACCATCAGCCGCACCAACACCACCATGTGCCCCGAAACGCACACATACATTGTAAAGGTCACCAACGCCAATGGATGCGCTGATTATGATACCGTACAGGTAACAGTATATCACCTTCCAGTGGTTTCCATAGTGGCCTCATCTCCCAATACCATTTGTTTTGGACAATCACCCATAATCATCACGCCTACTTTCAACACGGGATGCAGCGGTACGCCTTCGTACTCTTGGAAACTCGGCACGCAGCAGGTGAGCACTTTATCTGCGGCCTATAGTGTTAGTCAAGTGAATCAGTCAGGAAGTTATACGCTACAGGTAACCAACAATCACGGGGCAACGAGCTGCTCCACCACCTCGAATGCCGTTACCGCCACGGTCAATCCCCTGCCCGTGGGCAGTGCCACACCCTCCACTTCTGCCATTTGTAGCGGTGCGGCCACAGCTGTCCAGCTTTCATCTTCCATCAGTAGCACCTACTCATGGACGGCCACTGCCTCAGGAACCGTTACAGGACACAGCAATGGCAGCGGGGCTAATATCCAACAGACACTTAGCAATTCGGGGGTCACACCAGCAACAGTCACCTATGCCGTCACACCTACTGCCACCGCCACAGGATGCGTGGGTCAGGTCTATACCGTTATGGTTACGGTCAATCCGCTTCCTGTAGTGCCTACCATAACGCCCAGTGGCAATCTGGAATTCTGCAATGGAGGGTCGGTAATGTTGTCATCCAGTTTGGGCAGCACCTACTCATGGTCGCCCGGAAATGCCACCGCATCTTCCATCAATGCCACCGCAGCAGGCGCATATACTGTGACCATTACCAATAGCAACGGATGTGCCCGAACCAGCAGCCCTGTGCAGGTGGTGGTAAATGCAAACCCTACCGCCAATGCTGGGACTGACAAAACCTTCTGCCTGGGTTCTACAGCCATGATTGGTGGTATTCCCTCGGCATCAGGTGGACAGCTGCCGTATGCATACCAATGGACCAACGGTTCTTATCTCGACAATAATGCTTCTGCCAACCCGAATCTGAGCACCACGCTTCCCGTTGGCAACAACTACCCGTTCATCATCACGGTCACAGACGATAACGGGTGTATCGGCTCAGACCAGATGGAAGTATCTGTCCTCTCCGAACTTGTGGCCGATGCAGGACAGGATGCTACCATCTGCATGGGTGACGTTGTGACCCTGAATGGGAGTGGCGGAAGTACCTACGCATGGTTCCCTACCACAGGTCTGAGTGCGGCAAACATCGCCACACCGATTGCCAACCCTAGCGACAGCATCACATACCGACTTATTGTCAATGCCCCTGGTTGCGATGCCGACACTGCTTGGGTGGAGGTATATGTGAACGACACCCCGCCTCAGCCTACCGTGACGGTCAATGGTCTGGACATCACGTGCAACGAAGCCGTATTCAGCTATCAATGGTATCTCGACAACGGAGCTATCAGTGGGGCGACCACACAAACGTTCAGCAATGCAAACCAAAACGGGCAGTATTCCGTGATCATTACTGATGGCAATGGATGCTCTTCCGCTCCATCTGATGGTGTTTCACCTGTAGGTATTGAAGAATCTGTCATTCATGGAATGAACATCTTCCCCAATCCCACCAACGGCCCATTCGACATCCTGCTTCCCAACATCCAAGGCCAGCACCGTTATGAGATATTCTCACCCATCGGCCAAATGGTGCAGCGCGGGAGTATCACCTCCGAACGTACTTCCATCAACCTACAAAGCACCGCAGCGGGCATCTATATCTTGAGGATAGTAGACAACAACGGTCAGATGCTTGGTGTAAGGCGAGTGGTGTTGACTGAGGGGTAGTTTGCTTAGACCATTAAACGCACAAAGGTGGCCGTCCAGTTATCAGACGGCCACCTTTTTATTTTCCAACTATCCCTATGGGTAAATCAATATTCTTCTGTTTAAACAGTTGGCGACTGTCAAGGTCGTAGCAAACGAGTCGGCCATAATCCTTTCCGAGGTAGGTGTGCGAGCATCCGTTATCAAAACAGATGAACGAGGAATTTGCCTCAACCGCAGCCTTAATCTTAGACCATTTGGTAGGAGTATGTCCGAAATAAACACACCTTTTGTTGAAAGCCTCCT
>Ga0209702_10002027_pt1 | contig 36723 bp, 39 predicted proteins | sample FRY01_FD_187210 | JGI IMG/M metagenome (GOLD analysis project Ga0209702, IMG submission 187210) | Freshwater microbial communities from Lake Fryxell liftoff mats and glacier meltwater in Antarctica - FRY-01 (SPAdes) (version 2) | ecosystem: Environmental > Aquatic > Freshwater > Ice > Glacier...
GCGGTCATCCCGCCAAAATCCAACCGCCGCTTCCCTGCCGAGTTCGATCGCGATACTTACAAGTGGCGGCACCTGATCGAGAACTTCTTCGGAAAGCTCAAGGAATACAGAGGTATCGCCACAAGATGCTGCAAAACCGACACCAGTTTCAGCGCTTTCATCGCCCTCGCATCAACCGTCATCCGGCTCCGGTGAACGTCAACACGCCCTAGTTATTGTCAAAGTCATTTCCAAAGAACGGTCGATTGCTCATGGCACGGGTAAGTTTGAGAAGGATCATCTGCCGCTGAATCGGCCCGTCGAGCAAAGGGCTTCTCACGCCCAAACCCCCTCGAATTCCCGCCACTCCCCATTGCTCATGCCGCTCGTGTCCTGTGTCACCACCTCCCCGGCCAGTCGCCGTTTCAGCACCGCCACGGCCTTGCCCGACAAATTCACCCCGCCCATTCGGTAATCCTCGAACGCCGCATACGCCAGCGGCACCCAATCATTCAAACAGGCCGCAATAACATCGGCGTAGACGCGGATTTCGTATTGGGCGTGGGGGTCGGCGCGCAGGCGCAGGAAGTGGAAGAGGTTGTGCAGGTCCACCTTCCAATACCATTGGGTGTAGATATTGGCGGGCAAGTTCATCCGGGCCAGCTCGCGCGCGAGGCCCTGTTGGCCGTCCTGGCTCAGCATCGCCTCGTAGTGGTCGTAGGCGCGGTTGGCGTCGGATTTCAGCAGGTCTAGCACGCGGGCGGCTTCCGCGCCCGACAGCACCTCGCCCCGGCCCTGATTGTTGACGGTGGATTGGGCGGCGAGGTGTTCAGGGGCGGGGATGTAGAACTCGCGGTCGAGGATCGAGTAGCGGGCAGAGTATTCGTTGACGGATGCGGTGCGGTGGCGGATCCACTGGCGGGCGACAAAGACCGGGAGTTTGACGTGGAGTTTCACCTCGCACATCTCGAACGGGGTGGAGTGCCAGTGGCGCATCAGGTAGCGGATCAAGCCTTCGTCGTTCTGGACGTGTTTGGTGCCAGCACCGTAGCTGACGCGGGCGGCCTGCACGATGGCCGCATCGTCGCCCATGTAGTCGATGACGCGGACAAAGCCGTGATCGAGGACGGGGTGGGCCTTGTAGAGGTGCGCCTCCATCCCCGGGGCAGTGGCGCGCAGGGTTTGGCGCGGCGTTTCGCGTTGGTGCTGGATTTCGGACAGTTGGTCGGGGGTCAGGGGCATGGGGCGTCTTTCGGGGGCATGAGTCGCCGGCTACTATAGATTGCGGCTGTGGGTTCGTAAAACCGCAAGATGCGGCGTGATGCAGGCGAGGCACAGCGCGGCGCCGATGCTGTGGATAAACCTTATTTTCTTTGACTTTCAATAACTCGCGCGGCAAAGCTCGTGTGGATACAAGCTGATCGGGCAACAAAATGAACTCAATTAAGACATTCCTGGTGGCGTGCCTGCTGCTGGCGGCCTGCGACGGCAATCCGTTCATCACCGAAGAACTGCCGCCGGTGGACCCCGGAACCGGCCCCGGCACGGGGATCGACAGCGACCGCGTGTTGCCGCCTGGAACGACAAGCCCTACGCGCAGTTCGGGGATCTTTCGGCGCGAGCCAACGCAAGCGCAAGGCGGCAGCGTTGGTGACGGTTATGTGGGCGATGTGGCCTATGACATCTCGTCTGACACATTCACCGTGGACGGTTTGGCGTTTGACGGCGGCAACGTCTATCAGCGCGACAATCAGGTGGGCTCGCTAGGGCCGTTCGCGGTTTACGAGGCGGATACGGTGTTTTTCGACAATGTGACGGGGACACCGATTTCGCAGTTCGGGCATCGGGCGATTTACGGGGTTTCAAGTTCGGGCAATACCGAGTTTGCGGTGGTACGAACCGGAGCCTATATTCCTTACGGTTTCGGCGGGTTCGTTTATCAGCGCAACGGATCGGTGACGTTGCCGACTTCGGGTCAGGCAAGCTATGCGGGCGACTATGCCGGGATCCGCGATTTCGACCGCGCGGGCGGGATCGAATATTCACAAGGCGCAATGACGATCGCCATCGATTTCAACGACTTCAACGAAGGTTCGGCGGTGGCGGGGCAGGTGACCAACCGCGCGATCTTTGACGTGAACGGCACCGACATTACCAGCAGCGTTCTAGCCGCGCTGAACTTGGACAACACATCGAGCCTGACGGCGTTGCCGACCTTGTTGTTCGTCGTTCAACCGGGGGTTCTGGATGCCAACGGCGAGATGACGGGCGGCTTGTCGAGCACGGTCACCGGGCCGGATGGTGCGGCGACCGTCTATGAACAGGGTAATTATTACGCCGTGATTTCGGGCGATGCGACGCAGGGCGGCCAGGACGAGGTTGTGGGGATCATCGTGGTCGAGGCGCAGGACCCGCGCTTTGATGGTGTGACCGTGCGTGAAACCGGCGGGTTCATCCTGTATCGGGATTAACCGGCGATGCGCGTCCGGATGCCGCGGCTGATCCTGAAGGCGGTGGTGGTGTTTGCTGTCCTGAACTTTGGGGGGCCTGCGATGGCAGACCAGGTGACGCTGGACGCCGAGGCCCTGCGCAAACTGGCGTTCACGGCGGTCAAAGCTGGCTTTGCCGAGGATGCCTTGCGTTATACCGATGCGCTGTTAAAGCGCGATCCGGCGGACAGCAGCGCGTTGGTGATCCGGTCGCAGGCGTTGCGGGCGCTGGGTCGCGACGGGCCTGCCAAAAAGGCAGCCCACGCCGCTTGGGACAGTGCCGATAGCGATCCCGCCCGGTTCGGGGCGGCGATGGTGATGGCGCAGGCGCTGTCCACCGGGGGGCGGCGGACGGCAGCGCAGTGGTGGTTGCGCCGTGCCGCCCAGAACGCGCCGAACGACAAGGCAGAGGCGCTGGCCCGGCGCGATTTCGGCTATGTCAAATCGCGCAACCCGTGGGACGTGCAGATCAACGCGAGTGCCGCACCCAGTTCGAACGTCAACAACGGCAGCCGGCAAGACACCCTGACCCTTGCCGGTCTGCCGTTTGAATTCGTGATAGAGCCGGAGGCGCAGGCCCTGTCAGGGTTCGAGACCGGTTTTGGCGTGACCGGCACCTATCGGTTTTCCCCCAAGGGCCCGCTGCGCCAGACCACGGCCCGGTTCGGGCTGATGGGCGAGACGGTCGTGCTGTCGAACGGCTCCAAAGCCGTGGCACCGAACCTGTCGGGGCGTGATTTCAGCTTTGCAGCACTTGAGGCCGGGGTGCAGCACAAGCGGGCGCTGGACAGCGCGGGCAAGACGGCGGTGCGCTTTGGGGCCACAGGCGGGCGCAATTGGTATGGCGGGGCGCTGCTGTCGGATTATCTCCGGGTGGAGACGGGCCTGGATCGCAGACTGGGGCCGAAGTCCGTCCTGAGTTTCGGGGCGACCGTAGACCGGGTGGTGCGGATCGACAGCCCGGTGCAGTCGTCGGACCGGCTTGAGGCCGAAGCGGGATTGGGACGAAAAATCGCAAACGGGGATCAGTTGTCGGTCGGGCTGATGGCGGCGCGGGCGGTGTCCGCATCGGCCGAGATCCGCAACGAGGCGATGGGGCTGACCTTTGGCTGGGCCAAGGCAGAGCCGGTGGCGGGGATCGGGCTGCAGGCCAGTCTGAGGATCGAAAGCCGGGTTTATGAGGAGTCAGCTTACGTGATCGGGGGCCGCGAGGACATGCGGCTGTCTGCCAACCTGTCCATGAGTTTCGAGCAGGTGGATTATCTGGGGTTTTCCCCGGTGCTGCAAATGCAGGCCACCCGGAACCGATCGAATGCGGCGTTGTATGATACGCAGGATTTCGGGATCACCTTTGGCATAAAATCGTCGTTCTGACGCGCTGCCCTGTTCATTGCGCCCCGGTCTGCTAGGCTTGATCCGCAACACATCAGGAGGACGCGATGGCGATCCGTTACTTGCACACCATGGTCCGGGTTCTGGACCTTGAGGCATCTTTGGCGTTTTACCGGTTGCTGGGTCTGGAAGAGACCCGGCGTCATGACAACGAGGGGGGCCGGTTCACCCTGGTTTTCATGTGCCCGCCGGGCCAGCCGGACAGCCCGGTGGAGTTGACTTATAACTGGGACGGTGATGCCGGGCTGCCGAGCGATAGCCGACATTTCGGGCATCTGGCTTACGGGGTCGATGACATTTATGCCACTTGTGCGCATCTGCAGGCCAATGGCGTGTTGATCAACCGGCCGCCGAAAGACGGACGGATGGCGTTTGTGCGCAGCCCGGACAACCTTTCGATCGAATTGTTGCAAAACGGCGAGGCTTTGGCCCCGGCTGAGCCTTGGGTGTCGATGCAGAACACCGGGCATTGGTGAGCCAAGCGTGGGGCCTGCCCCTCAGACCGCTGATGAAAACGGAGGGCCATCTCCTTGCAACACTGATGAAAGCGGGGGCCCAGCCCCCCGCACCCCCCGGGATATTTAGGAACAGATGAAGTCAGCGGAAGGTCCAGTGGGTTTCGGTGTCGTGGCCTGTCTGGCGGCTGGCCACCAAGGTCAGCCGGGGGGCATCCAAGAGAGTGGCAAGGTTCAGCGCGCCCATGGCCGGATGGCCTTCCGAGCCGATCAGCGCGCCTGCGGTGTAGGTGATCAGGTCGTCGACAAGGCTGGCGCGGATCAGGGCGGCGGCGAGCGTGGCACCGCCTTCGCACAGGATGCGGGTCAAGCCCCGACTTGCCAGCAGCGACAAGGCGGCGGGCAGGTCAGTTTTGCCGGTAAGGGTTTGGGGGGTCTCGATCAGCGTCGCGCCTGTAGCGGCCCATTGGATGAGGGTCGGTGCCGGGGCGGCGGCGGTGTGCAAAAGCCAGACTGGGGATCGGCGGGCGGTCATGCCAAGTCGGCTGTCGGGGCTGAGGCTCAGGCGGGGGTCAAGCACGATACGGACGGGTTGGTGTGAGGCGCCAAGGTTGCGCACCGTCAGGTCAGGGTTGTCGGCGCGGGCGGTTCCGGCGCCAACCATCACCGCATCATGGGTCAGGCGCAGGACATGGGTCGCACAGCGGGACTGCGGGCCGGTGATCCAGCGGGACTCGCCCGTGGCGGTCGCGGTGCGGCCATCGAGTGTGGTCGCAAGTTTCAGGGTCACGAGGGGCAGGCCTTGGGTCACACGTTTGAGGAAGCCTCCATTCAGGCGGGTGGCCCGGGCGGTCAGGATGCCTTCGGTGACGGCGATGCCTGCGGCGCGCAGGGCGGCGTGGCCGCGGCCTGACACGCGGGGATCCGGGTCGGTGAGGGCGGTCGCGACACGGGTTATTCCGGCGGCGATCAGCCCCTGTGCGCAGGGAGGGGTTTTGCCGTGATGGCTGCAGGGTTCCAGTGTGACATAGGCGGTCGCGCCGTTTGCCTGCGCGCCTGCCTGTGCCAGCGCCATGGTTTCGGCGTGGGGGCGGCCGCCGGGTTGGGTCCAGCCGCGCCCGACGATCCGGTGGCCCTGCACGATCACGCAGCCGACCGCCGGGTTGGGCCATGTGCCCCCAAGGCCCCGGGCTGCGAGGCCCAAGGCGTGGATCATGTGGTCTTCGTCTTCGGGTCGGGGAGCGGTCACTCTTCGGGTTGGCCGGAGGGCCGCAGTTCCTGCACGAAGCCGTCGAAATCGTCTGCCGACTGGAAGTTGCGATAGACGGATGCGAAGCGGACATAGGCCACCGTGTCGATCCGGGCGAGGGATTCCATCACGATCTCGCCGATGGTTTTCGACGGGATGTCGGTGTCGCCCAGCGATTCAAGGCGGCGCACGATGCCCGAGATCATCTGGTCGATCCGGTCTGGGTCGATTGGGCGTTTCTGCATGGCGATGCGGATCGACCGTTCCAGCTTGGTTCGGTCGAAATCCTCGCGCTTGCCGCTGGATTTGATCACCACGAGGTCGCGCAACTGCACCCGTTCATAGGTGGTGAAGCGTCCGCCGCAGGCTGGACAGAACCTGCGGCGGCGGATCGAGACGTGATCCTCGGCCGGGCGGCTGTCTTTGACCTGAGTGTCGATATTTCCGCAAAATGGGCAGCGCATGGCCTGCCTCCCCTTCGTATATCTGTGCCCGCCTCAAGCGCGGGAGTTGGCCCCCGTCTTCCGTGCTAACCATAGGGGAAGGATGCAGCGGTCGGGTAGTGGTTTCTTGGCGCTACTGCATCTGGGGTCGCAACCTGTGGCGCAGCGGACTCAGGGGGGTGTTTTTTGTCCCGGACAGAAACGCTTGGGTTCTGTCCTAAGCGACAGTAAGCAAGCGCCCAGAGCGGACGCATTGAAACGCGTCCATCGATCACATAGTAGACAAATCGCTTTGGCTGGACTTCTCCACAAATCAGCGGCCGTCCTAGCTTCCTTTTGAAACCACCTTTAAAGCGGTTTGCCTTTAATCTGACGCATATCCTGCGGCTTTGAAAAAGTTCCAGCACTCTTCGGGATCAAAGAGGTCGCAGATGTCGCCGATGGCTTGGATGGATGCGTCGCAGGTTCTTGCGCCGATGCGGCGGAGATGTGCTTTCAGCTTTGAGAAGGCATCTCGATCGGATCGAGGTCGGGCGAGCAAGCGGGCGGGAAAAGCCTCCAGCAGCCATGGGCTTTCAATATCTCGGCTGCCTGCGGGCTTTTGTGGGTATCCAGGTTGTCGAGGATCACGACTGTGCCGGGCATCTTCGGCGCGCAAGCCAACGACATGGGCGGCACCTTGGTGCGCACGATCGGTCTGGTTCGGGCCAAGGCCAAGATCGGGATGAAAAACCTCGCCTACAACGTGCGCCGCCTTGGCCAGCCGGGTCGCATCAATCCGCACCCGGCCTGACAAACAGTCGGCCGAAGACGCAGATCGCCCTGCGTACAATCAAATACTGCCCCAAAATCCGTTGAGCATAGTCAGCCCTGACACACTACCCCGTCACCTGACGCAGCGTCGCGCGCCTCAGGCGGAACTTGCCAATCCTTGGCCGCAAAAACAGTCAAAAATCGAGGTGCCCCCGACTCTTGCTCCCACCCCGCCAACTCCTCCCCAAAAACGGCGGGGCAAGCCCCGCCCTACGAAACCAAATCGCCTACTTCCTGCCGATAGGATTAAAACGCCCAATCCTCCACCCGCACCACAAACCCTTGCTTCACCTCAGCGCGAGATCTCTCGCAAACCTGCGCCAAAACACCCCCGGCTTGCCCCTCAACTGGGAACGAAAGCCGCAGCCACTGGTTATACCTGCAGAGATTCGCATCCTGCGGCGGTGTTCGTGCAAGGAGATTGCCATGTTCAAAACCATGAAACGGTTCGCTGTCGCCGGTCTGGTGGGCACCTTAACCCTCCCGGTTGTCGCGCAAGTCGAGCAGGCGGATGTCGGCACGATGACCTGTGCCGAATTCCGCGATCTCGATGCAACGGGGCAGTCCACGGCGGTCAACTTCGTGTTGAATGTGGGGGCTGATGGCACATTCGCCGGACCGACAATCGACAGCCCGACCACCTCCACCGACACGACCACGCCGATGATCGGCACTGCTGATGGCCAGACCATCATGGAGGGTGCGCCGGTTGAAGCCGAGGCCGAACTGGTGCTTGGCGAGGTGGTCGCGCTGACCCTCGCATCGTGCACGACCGCGCCGGATCAGTTGATGGTCGATGTGCTGATGGCGCAGCCATAACTTGGCGCTGTGGTCAGGACGGGTTCGGGTCTGGACAGACGGCCATGCGTGGACAAGACCTTAAAATGCTTGGGTCAAGCTTTTGATATGAAACAACAATAAAACCTCCCGCTCGTGAACCTCAGACCAGACGCGCCCCCTCGACCGCCGCCCGGACAAAATCGGCGAACAGCGGGTGGGGTGCGAAGGGTTTGCTTTTCAGTTCGGGATGGAACTGCACCCCGATGAACCACGGGTGGTCCTTGACTTCCACAGTTTCCGGCAGCCGCCCGTCCGGCGACATCCCCGCAAACATCAGCCCGCAAGCCTCCAGCCGCGCGCGATATTTCCCGTCAACCTCATAACGGTGCCGGTGCCGCTCTTCGATTTCCGTCGCCCCATAAATCTGCGCAATGTGCGACCCCGAAGCCAACAGCGCCGTGTAGGCCCCCAACCGCATCGTGCCGCCCTTGCCGTCGGTCAGCTTGCGGGCCACCATATGATTGCCCTGCACCCATTCCTTCAGGTGGTAGACCACTGGCGTGAACCGCTTCTGCCCCGTCTCGACGTCGAACTCCTCGGACCCCGCATCGGGCATCCCGGCAAGGTTGCGGGCGGCCTCGATCACCGCCATCTGCATGCCCAGACAGATGCCCAGATACGGCACCTTCTTTTCGCGGGCAAACTGCGCCGCCCGGATCATCCCTTCGGTGCCGCGTTCCCCAAACCCGCCCGGCACCAGAATGGCGTGGAACCCCTCCAGATAGGGCGTGGGGTCCTCACGTTCAAAAATCTCGCTGTCCACCCATTCGGCGCGCACCCGCACCCGATTGGCCATGCCGCCATGGGTCAGGGCTTCGGCGATGGATTTGTAGGCGTCCTCAAGCTGCGTATATTTCCCCACCACCGCCACCCGCACCTCGCCCTCTGCATGGGTCATGCGCTCCATCACATCCAGCCAGCGCGCCAGGTTGGGCCGGGGGGCGGGCGAGATGCCGAACGCGTCCAGCACCGCCTGATCGAGCCCTGCGCGGTGGTAGGCCAGCGGGGCCTCATAGATCGACTTCAGGTCATAGGCCGGGATTACTGCCTCGGGGCGGACGTTGCAGAACAGGGCGATCTTGGCAATTTCCTTGTCCGGGATCGGATGTTCAGACCGGCAGACCAGCACATCGGGTTGCAGGCCGATCGAGCGCAGTTCCTTGACAGAGTGTTGCGTTGGTTTGGTTTTCAACTCGCCCGATGCCGCCAGATACGGCAGCAGCGTCAGGTGCATGAAGATGCACTGACCGCGCATGCGGTCCTGGCCAAATTGTCGGATCGCCTCGAAGAATGGCAGGCCTTCGATGTCGCCCACCGTGCCGCCGATCTCGCACAGCATGAAATCCACCTCTTCGTCGTCGATCTTGAGGAAGTCCTTGATCTCATTGGTCACGTGCGGAATGACCTGAATGGTTTTCCCCAGATAGTCGCCCCGCCGTTCCTTTTCCAGCACGTTGGAATAGATCCTGCCCGACGAGACGCTGTCGGTCTGCCGCGCCGACACGCCGGTAAAGCGTTCATAGTGACCTAGATCCAGATCGGTTTCGGCCCCGTCGTCGGTGACGAACACCTCGCCGTGTTCAAAGGGCGACATCGTGCCGGGATCGACGTTCAGGTAGGGGTCGAGCTTGCGCAGCCGCACGGTATATCCTCGGGCCTGCAACAAAGCACCAAGGGCAGCAGAGGCAAGGCCTTTACCCAAGGAAGATACCACACCACCGGTGATGAAGATGTAGCGTGCCATGGAGGCTCCCGTGCTGGTTCTGTGGCCCGAAAATACTTCGGGGAATCGCTGCTCACGGGAATGGATAGATACCGTAAGGGCGGACAATGCGCAACCGGACCGCAAGATGCAGGAGGGCTGCCGCGCGAAATATCAAAAAGTTGTGGTCAGTCTGCCGCACGGGGCGGGGTGGCGGGAGCATCGGTCGGAGCAGGCGGCAACAGATTGTCGCCCAACGACGGAAGTGCGGGGGCTGCTGGGGTGCGCACCGTGCCGCCGATCTGGTCGATCACCGACGACGTCGAGGCGGTCTGAGCCGCCAGAATTGTCAGAGTGATCGACGTGCAGATGAAGGCCGCCGCAAACACCCAGGTCAGTTTGCCCAAGGCCGTGCCAGCCGCGCGCCCCGACACAGCCCCGCCGCCGCCCATGCCCAACCCGCCACCTTCGGAACGCTGCAACAGCACAATGCCGATCAGCAGCAGGGCAAGGATCAGGTGGATGGTAAGGACGACGTTTTGCATTGGACTTCCCGAAAGGTGACGCGCCTATCTAGGACCATGCTGGCAGGCGTGCAAGGGGCGGCGTCACGCAGTCAGGGGTGACTCGCAGACAGCGGACAGTTTGTTGCCGTCCGGATCGCGCACGTAACAGCTGTAGAAATCCGGTTTGTAGCGAAGTCCCGGCGCGCCTTCATCGGTTCCGCCATTTCCAAGGGCTGCAGCGTGGAACGCATCCACCGCCGCGCGGTTCGGCGCGTCGAAGGCGGGCATCGAGCCGTTGCCGATGGTTGCCTTCTTGCCGTCGAACGGCTGTGTGACCCAGAGCCGGATGCGGCTGTCTTCGGTCAGGCCATATCCGATCTCGCTGTCATTTGCCGCACGGAATGCAACGCCGATGGTCGGCATGACGGCATCATAAAAAGCCCGTGCCCGGCCAAGGTCGTTGGTGCCAATGGTGATATACAAGTACATGTCAGCCCTCGATTTCATCGACAGAAGATTGCCCGGACAGCCGCTGGCGGATGATGCTCCACGACAGCCCGACCCCCAGAATCACCGACAGCGCCAGCAGCGCAAGCCATGTGTTCAAGCCGGAATTGGTCAGCGACAGAACGCCCCAATCGATCAACACCCAAAGCCCGGAACCAAAGATCGCCGCAATAAGCACCACGCCGAAAGCCCCGATGCTGCGCAGGGTGGCCAGCACATAGACCGCCATCGCGACCGCCAGCAGAAGACCCAGAAACAGCGCCAGCGGCGTCTGGGTGGCCCAATGCGCCTCGACCCACCGGACGTAGTTGTAGCGCGTCGGGTTGAAGGTGGCGATCACCAGAACCAGCGCCCCGAGCCAGCGCAAAAGAATACCCATCACCCGCTCCTTTTGTCACCTGTGCATTATGCTGTTTCGCATGCCGCCTGTCGCGTCTATATGACGCCGGGTTTTCCTTTCCGAAAGAGGTTTGTCATGGCCAACGTAGTCGTAGTCGGCGCGCAATGGGGCGACGAGGGCAAGGGCAAGATCGTCGATTGGCTGTCGGAACGCGCTGATGTGATCGCGCGGTTTCAGGGCGGGCACAATGCCGGGCACACGCTGGTGATCGACGGCAAGGTCTATAAGCTGAGCCTGTTGCCCAGCGGGATCGTACGGGGCGGCAAGCTGTCGGTGATCGGTAACGGCGTGGTGCTGGATCCGTGGCATCTGGTGACAGAGATCGACAAGCTGCGCGGGCAGGGCGTTGAAATCTCGCCGGATAACCTGATGATCGCGGAAAATGCGCCGCTGATCCTGCCGGTGCATGGTGAGTTGGACCGCGCTCGGGAACAGCAGAACTCGGTCGCCAAGATCGGCACGACCGGGAGGGGGATCGGGCCGGCCTATGAAGACAAGGTTGGACGGCGGGCCATCCGCGTGGCGGACCTTGCCGACGAGGCTACGCTGACGCTGCGGGTGGACCGGCTTTTGGCGCACCATGATGCGTTGCGGCGCGGCCTGGGATTAGACCCTGTGGACCGCACGGGGTTGCTGGCGGCGCTGCACGCGATTGCGCCGCAGGTGCTGCCCTATGCCAAACCGGTGTGGAAGGTGCTTCACGAGGCACGCCGCGCGGGCAAGCGCATTTTGTTTGAAGGCGCGCAAGGCGCGCTTTTGGACATCGACTTTGGCACCTATCCGTTCGTCACCTCGTCCAACGTGATTGCCGGGCAGGCAGCGACCGGCACTGGCATGGGACCGGGGGCGATCGATTTTGTGCTGGGCATCGTCAAGGCCTATACGACCCGCGTGGGGGAAGGGCCGTTTCCGGCAGAGCTGCACGACGCTGATGGCGAACGGCTGGGGACACGGGGGCATGAGTTTGGCACGGTCACCGGACGCAAGCGGCGTTGCGGATGGTTCGATGCGGTGCTGGTGCGGCAGACCTGCGTGACCAGCGGCGTCAAGGGGATCGCGCTCACCAAGCTGGATGTCCTTGACGGGTTCAAGACGTTGAAAATCTGCGTGGGCTATGATCTGAATGGGGTGCGAATGGACTACCTGCCGACCGCTGCAGACCAACAAGCCCGTTGCACGCCGATCTTTGAAGAGATGCCGGGGTGGGACGAGACCACCGCAGGTGCGCGCAGTTGGGCCGAATTGCCGGGGGCGGCGATCAAATATGTCCGCCGGATCGAAGAGTTGATCCAGTGCCCGGTCGCGATGTTGTCCACCAGCCCGGAGCGCGACGATACGATCCTTGTCACCGACCCGTTTGCGGACTAGCTGCTGAAGATGACTCTTTCATATAAAACCCGCCGCCGCCTTTCGTTGCTGATCCTGCTGGTCGGCCTGCCGCTGTATATTGTGGCTGCCGTCACGATTGTCGGCTGGCTGGATCGCCCGCCGATCTGGGTCGAAGTGCCGGTTTACCTGGTGCTGGGATTTTTGTGGATGGTGCCATTCAAGTTTGTGTTCATCGGTATCGGTCAGGCCGATCCGGAAAAGAAGCAGGCGGAAGAAGAAACTCCTTCCGCCTGACCTTGGGACCTGAGTGGCAGCCTCGGCCCCGGTGTGTGGGTCAGCCTGTGTGACGCTTGGCTTCGGCCAGATAGCGCGACTGGCCGGACAATTTGAACTGACCGCGTTTGATTTTCTGAATGCGCCCGTCGCGCAGCAGCGTGCCAAAACCGCGCAAGCAATCTTCGCGGTTGAAGTCGTCGCCGCTTGGCAGGTCGGCAATCTGTTGCAGCAGCAGGGGCCGGGTGAACTGGTCGCGGCCCAACTGCAACGCGCAATAGGCCGCAGCCGCCTCCATCAACTCGGGCATCGTCACCGCCCCCAGACGTTCGGCGAATTCGGCGAACGGCTGGGTCGGGTCCGCAAAGATGTTGTTCACATCATCAGCTTTCAGACCGCCGCTCTGGTCGTCGGAGTCTGCGTTCATGTCGTGGGAGTCCGCCACCAACACATCGGACGTCACCCGGCGCGGGCGCACCGGGGTGACGAGGGATTTGGCGCCTGCCGCTGCAGGCCGGTCGATCCGCTGTTCGGACACCAGCACGAGCGGCGCGGCATGGCTTTCGATCTGCGGGCGGACCGAAACCGGGCTTGCGTCTTGCGAGTCGCACGGGACTAACGACGGTCTGCGCGGGCGCACGACCCGGTCCAGATCCTCGCGGTAGGGGTCCATCCGTTCGGCTGGGCCGGGCAGCGCCGGGGTTGCGTTGGTCTTTCGATCGGCAAAGGTCGCTGCGACCGCGGCCTTCAGGTGCGCGATGGCGGCCAGACGCCGCTTGTTCTCGGGGCCTTCCATCGCGGCATTGGTTTGCGAGATCAGCCGGTTGACAGAGTCATCGGCTGGGCTTGGATCGTCAGGCTTCTGCGGCTCGACTTGGGTTTTAGCACGCTGTTGCTGTTCGGGCACCTGGGCGGGTTCGACAGCGGGCAAAAGGTCTGCCTCAAGGTCCGCCAGTTCGCGCTGCAGTTCGGCTTCGGCTTCGGCCGACAGGGCCGATAAGGGTACGCGAGGCTCGGCGACGACGACGATGATGGGTTCGATCACGGAATCGGACGACCCCGTTGTTCGGGCCTTGTCCGCCGGGACGACGATGCCAGCAGATTTTGTCACAACCTCGGCTGCGGGTGTTGCTTGGTCAGCTATGACGTCGATCCGGCGGATCTTGATCACCCGGGCGCGGGCCCGCTGTAGCCGATCGGTCATGCGCGTATCGGTTTGCGCGGAAGTTTCGGCTTCAGAGGCCGCAGGTTTGTCTTTACGCAAGACGCCAAGCGGTTCGATCAGATCCGCTGCCTGTGTTTCGACGATGGCCTCTGTTGGCAAGGATGTCTCGATGTCAACAACTTCAATCTGCCCGACTTCAATCTGCCCGACTTCAATCTGTTCGACTTCAACCCGAATCACTTCGACAGTCGTCGCGGCAAACGGAGTCGCGTCGAACTCGTCGTCACCATCCGGGTCGATCATTGCCCCCAGCGTGGCCCGCAGGATCGCGTCGTCTGACGCGGGCACGGTCGGCTCGGGGGCACTCGGCGCAAGCACGGTCGCGGCCGATGGATCCGTTTCACCGTCCGCAGGGACATCAACCTGAAACCCGTCATCAAGGCTGGGATCGTGCGGATCGGCGTCCGGTTCTTCGAAGTCCGAGAACGCTGCATCATCGGCCGGCGACAAGGTCGCTAGCTCTTCTGCCCCCGGCTGGGCACTGGTGGCCGCTTCGACTTCGGGCGCGGTGATCTGCGTCGGGGCATCGGCTGCCTCGATCTTGGTGAGGACCTCGGGTTCGGGCAGCGGTAAGTCAGGATCGGCCATGACCGACGCGAGTGTTTCGGCGGCGGCGGACGAATCCCAGACATCGGCCTGCAGGATGGGCGATTCCTGTGCGTTGTCTGAATCAGCCTCGTCCTCGTCCTGTGTTGCAGGGACAGCGACCGCAAACCGCGATGCTGCCGCTTGTGCTTCGCGCAGACGGATCAGGCGGGTTGCAACCGAATCGTCGTCGAAAGACACGGCAGCGCCAAGAAGGGGTTCGGCGGACGCAACCACGCTGTGCGTGACAGTGGGAGTGGTCCCGGACTGCGACGTTTTCGTTATTTTTATATCGCCGGCGCGCAGGATCACGCCGTTTTCCTGGATATTCGCCTCAACCCGCCGGTTGATCTCGCGTTCTGCGATTTTGTGCAGCATGGCGGCGTTCGGGGTCGGCGGTTCGGCTCCGAAATACCGATCCTCTGCCGCAAGATCCCGAAAGTATTCAGCAATTGCACGCATCGTGTTGAAGGGATCATCAAAACCCTCCAAGGTGCACGAGAAGGTGCCATAGGAAACCGTGAGGATTTTACTCGCGCTATTCATGGGGGCTTGCCTTCTACCGTTCGTGTTAGCAACACATTCGTTGTTCATAGGTGCAAATACATGGACAAAACAGGGTTATTTGAAGGATTGATTGTGACCCCGAAACCGATGTCTTGCCGCAATTGGTTAAACAATAACGAAATGGGTATGCAGATTGTTCAGTCTTCTGTGGGTGTCACGTTGGTCGGCGGGGGTCCGCTGACCAGGTCCACGCTTTTGCGCAGCTTGAAAGTCGCACCCCGGCTGGTGGCGGCGGATGGGGGGGCGGACCGGCTGTTGCGGCTGGGTCAGCGGCCAGAGGCGGTGATCGGCGATCTCGATTCGATCTCGGCAACGGCGCGAGCGTCGCTGGGGGACGCGGTGCATCTGATCCCCGAACAGGACACCACCGATTTCGACAAGGCGCTGCGCAACATTGCAGCACCCTTTGTGATCGGGCTTGGATTTTCCGGTGCGCGACTGGACCATGGGTTGGCTGCACTGAATACGCTGGTCCGTCACGCACACCGGCGTTGTTTTCTGGTGGGGCAGGGGGATGTGACGTTTCTGGCCCCGCCACAGATCACGCTCAACCTTGCGCCGGGCTCGCGGCTGTCGCTGTTTCCGATGCGCCGCGTGACGGGGCGGTCCACCGGGCTGCGCTGGCCGATAGACGGGTTGGATTTTGCGCCTGACGCAAGGACCGGCACGTCTAACGAGGTGGCGGCGCGCAAGGTTACGTTGATCTTCGATGGCCCCGGCATGCTGATCATTCTGCCGCAGCAGAGCTTGCCCGCCGTGCTTGACGCGCTTTCGCTACTGTGACCCGCTCGCGGTGGACGATATACAGACCCGAGGCGACGATGATGGCGATCCCTGCCCAAGTCAGCGGGTTCGGGAAATCGCCGAACACCGCATAGCCTAGCGCCACCGCCGGCACGATCTCCAGATAATGCAGCGGGGCAAGGGTCGCGGACGGCGCGAATTTCAGGGCATAGGTCATGCACATGTGACTGACGGCCGCCCAAAAGCCCACGCCGAACAGCCACAGCCAATCAAGGCCCATCGGCAACACCGGATCGAACTCTGTCCAGCCGCTGCCGTCAGCCAGCACCAGCAGCGGGATGCAGATTGCGGACCCGACCAGTGCCGTGTGCAACTGCATCGTCACCGGATGAACATTTGCCGACATGGCGCGCGTAAGCAGCATGTAGAAGGCAAACAACACCGCCGTACCCAGTGGAAACAACGCCACCCAGCCGAACACTGCCAGCGACGGCTGGATCACCAGCATCGCACCCGCAAAGCCCACCAGACTCGCGCCGATGCGCCGGGGGCCGACGGAATCGCCAAAGATCAAATGGCCAAGGATCAGCAGAATGAACGGCTCGACAAACACGATGGCCAGTGCGTCAGCAATCGGCATCACCTGCGTCGCCGCGATAAAGCAGTAGGTCGACACGACCAGCGTTCCCGCCCGCAGCAGCATCAGGCTCCACAGGCGCGCAGGCATGCCCAGCGGCAGACCCATGATGACGGCGATCGGCAACATCAGGGCACCCTGCACCACGAACCGCGCCGTGGTGATCTGGCCCACCGGGATGGTCGCCGTCGCGAGTTTCGCCGCGACATCCAGCAGCGGTGCCAACACGCAAAACGCCAGCATCAGCGCCACGCCCGGCAGGATGCGGTCCTGCCGCATCAGCAGTTCGGGACGTTGACGGCCAGCCCACCCAGCGAGGTTTCCTTGTATTTCTCATTCATGTCGGCCCCGGTCTGCCGCATCGTTTCGATGCAGTTGTCCAGACTGACAAGGTGTATGCCATCGCCCCGCAACGCGAGCGACGCCGCCGATACCGCCTTGATCGCCCCCAGCCCGTTGCGCTCGATGCAGGGCACCTGCACCAGACCCCGCACCGGGTCGCAGGTCATGCCCAGATGATGCTCCAGTGCTATCTCGGCCGCGTTTTCCACCTGTTCGACGGACCCTCCCAGCACTGCAGCCAACCCCGCCGCCGCCATCGCGGCCGCAGCGCCGACCTCGGCCTGACACCCGCATTCCGCCCCGGAAATCGAGGCGTTATGCTTGACCAGCCCCCCCACTGCCGCCGCCGTCAGCATGAAATCCCCGACGCGGGCCGCAGACGCCCCCGGCACGTGGTCAAGGTAATAGCGGATCACCGCAGGCACCACGCCGGCTGCGCCGTTGGTCGGGGCCGTCACGACTTGCCCACCGGCCGCGTTTTCCTCGTTCACCGCCATCGCATAAACGATCATCCAGTCGTTGATCACATGCGGCGGCGTCAGGTTCAGCCCGCGTTCGGCGATCAGCGCATCATGGATGCCCTTGGCGCGGCGCCGCACTTTCAAACCCCCCGGCAAGATGCCAGAGCCCGCCATGCCCCGGTCGATGCAGTCGGTCATCACCGCCCAGACACGCGCCATCCCGGCCTCCAGATCCGCGGCAGACCGGAACCGCAATTCGTTCGCCCGCTTCATCGCCGCAATCGACAGACCGGACGCACGCGCCATCGCCAGCATCTCGTCCGCCGTCTGAAACGGATAGGGCACATCGGCGCGAATCTTGCCCTTTGCCGCTCCGGCCTCGGCAAGCTCGTCGGCCGTCAGCACAAAGCCGCCGCCAATGGAGTAATACGTTTCTTGCAAGATCACGTCGCCCTGCGCGTCGGTCGCCTTGAAGATCATCCCGTTGGCATGGCCGGGCAGGGCGGGGCCATAGTCGAACAGCAGATCGCGGGCCGGGTCGAAGGCCAGCGCCGGCAAGCCGGGCGGGTGGATCAGCTTGGCGGTCTTGATCGCCTCCAGCGCCGCTTCGGCCCTTATCGCGTCATACGTCGCAGGCTCGAACCCCGCGAGGCCCAGAATGGTCGCGCGGTCAGTGGCATGGCCCACCCCGGTGAAAGCAAGGCTGCCATGCAAAGATGCCTTCAACCCTGTCGGATGAAACGGCGATCCGCGCAAGCGGTCCAGAAACCGCGCGCCCGCCACCATCGGCCCCATGGTGTGCGACGACGACGGCCCCACTCCCACCTTGAACATGTCGAAGACCGAAAGGAACATATATACTCCGGATCACAATTTGGGGTTGGTAAAGATCGTGGGGCCCAAGCCTTCGACCTGTGCCACGGCGAGCGCGGCCGGCCGGGCTTCCATTGCTGCGAGAACGGCCCGCAGCGCCGGATAGTCCCGGGTGGATACGTGGCTCGCCGCGCCGATTGGCGATTGCGCCAGCCAGCGCGTCAACACGCCGATATAATAGCCCAGCATCGACGGCGTGTCAGGCGACAGCCAGACAGGCAGTGTCGCGGCCTTTTTCTCCAGATGCGCCAGATGCGACTGCATCCGTACCTTTGCGGCGGCCAGCACTGCGGGAATGCAGTCATCTCCCGCCACCCGTTCGGGGTAGAAAATCTGCATCACCGTGGTGTGGACCGATTGGTTGGTGAACACGAACCAACTCAGCCAGTCCGCGCGCGCGATGTCATCAGGCGCAGGCGCAAGTCCGGGATGCCGGTCGGCCAGATATAGCAGCATCGCCCCAGTTTCGAACATCGGCCCGTCAGGCGTTTCCATCGCGGGGATCACACCCATAGGATGCATCGCACGGTACGCCGGACTGTCGAGCGCACCGCCCGCCTGGTCGATCAGCCGATATTCGCACGCTATGCCCAATTCCTGCATCATGAGCCGGATGATGGTAGACGCGGTATCGGGCATAGAGTGCAGCACATACATAAGCTAGGTCCTTTATTGGATGTTCCAAGTATGCCGGGGTCTGCGGGTGGTGACACGCCCAAAGCGACATCGACTGTGGGAAATCGGCGCATCACACCTGAATAATGAGAATCGTTCTTGAAATGTTCATGATCTGTTAACCAGCCCTGCTGCAACCTTCAAGAACCCAAACCGGAGGATGCGATGCGCCTGCTGTCCCTGATCCTGATCGTGCTGCTGTTTGCACAGCCTTTGCGCGCCGAAGTGGCCCCGGTTTTGCCCGATCCGATGCTGAAACGGATCAAGGCAGCACCTGACGGGTTTATGGATCTGGCGGCGCTGTTGATCCACGGTTTCGGGTCGGGCGGCAGCATCGACCTTGCCGGCATCGAACGGTCGATCGCGCTGGACCGGGCAGGGACCCGCGCCTCGGCGCAGCGGCGCCTGCTGGCTGCGGACCTTGATGGCGACGGGACGGTGGGATCGGGTGAAATCTCCTTCGCCGCAAATGCCGCCAGCGCCACGACCCGCGCGCGGTTGATCACCACACACGCCCGTGCCGATGCCGACAGCGATGGCAGCGTCAGCCCCGCTGAACTGGCCGCCCATGCCGGTGCCGAAAGCCTGCGGCAGGTGTCCGAGGCGGACGCGGCCATGGCGCGCGCCGTTCTGGCATGCGACCAGGATGGCGACGGACAGGTGACGATGCCCGAGGTCAAGCGCGCACTGGCGGCTCTGGATGCGGCCGCCTGACCCGACACAGCGCCTCACCCCAACACGTTGCCCCTGCACATCCGATTGCCTATAAGCATCCAGACCAAAGCAGGAGGATGCCGATGGCTGCCGAATTGTCCCCGATCGACAAAGCCAAATTCGTGGCGGCAAAGCGCGCCGTGGATTTCGTTCAAACCGGCATGAAAGTGGGCCTCGGCACCGGATCGACGGCCGCATGGATGGTGCGCTGTCTGGGCGAGCGGGTGCGCGAGGAAGGTTTGAAGATTGTTGGTATCCCCACATCGACCCGCACCGCAGAACTGGCGCGGCAGGTCGGGATCAAGGTGGTCAGCCTTGATGACGCAAAATGGCTGGACGTGACCATCGACGGGGCCGACGAATTCGACGCCAACCTTGCGCTGATCAAGGGCGGTGGGGCTGCACTGCTGCAGGAAAAGATTGTGGCGACGGCCAGCGATCAGATGATCGTGATTGCCGACGCTGCCAAGGAAGTGACGACGCTTGGCGGCTATCCCCTGCCGGTCGAGATCATTCCTTTCGGCTGGCAGACGACCAAAGCCCTGATTGAAGAAGTACTGGTGTCGATGGATGTGATGGGCCGGGATGTGACCGTGCGGATGAACGGCGCCGCGCCTGCGGTGACGGACGAGGCGAACTATCTGGTCGATCTGCACCTCAAACGCATCGCCAACCCTCGCCAGTTGGCGATGGTGCTGAACCAGATCCCCGGTGTGGTGGAAAACGGGCTGTTCATCGACATCTGTGATATCGTGATCATCGGTCACGCGGACGGTCGGGTAACGGTGCGCGACATCAATGCAGGGTCCGAACACGATGACCGCATCGAATTTGCTCCCAGCATGAACATCTTTGCCGACATGGGGGACTGACTTATGGCGTTCGAATACGACTTGTTCGTCATCGGCGGCGGATCCGGCGGGGTGCGCGCGGCACGTATCGCCAGCGGTGAAGGTGGCGCGCGAGTGGGCTTGGCAGAAGAAAGCCGGATGGGAGGTACCTGCGCCATCCGTGGCTGCGTGCCCAAAAAACTGATGGTGTATGCCTCGGGTTTTCCTGCGGCGATTGCCGAGGCGCAGGCCTATGGATGGGACGCCACCATCGGCGCTTTTGACTGGCCGCGGTTTCGCGGCGCTCTTGAAACAGAGTTGAACCGGCTGGAGGGAGCCTATCGCAAAACGCTGACCAAGGCCGGCGTGACCATTCATGACGCCCGCGCGACGGTGATCGACCCGCACACGGTTGAACTTGCAGACGGGCAGCGCCTGACCACCAAGCACATCTTGATCGCGACTGGCGGGCGCTCTTTCGTGCCGGATATTCCGGGGGCCGATCTGGTCGTAACCTCGAACGACATGTTCCATCTGCCTGCCCTGCCTGCGCGCGCGCTGATTGTGGGCGGTGGCTACATAGCGTCGGAATTCGCCTGCATCCTTCATGGCTTGGGTGTCAAAGTGACGCAGTATTACCGGGGTGCCCAGATCTTGCGCGGCTTTGACGACGAGGCGCGCGGTCATGTGGCAAGCGCGATGCAGGATCGTGGCATTGCCATCAAGTGCGGCACCGATGTGATGCGACTTGACCGGGTTGCGGACGGCATCGTGGCAAAGTCTACCGATGGGTCGGACCAGACGTTTGACCTCGTTCTCTATGCCACCGGTCGGTTGCCCAACAGCACCGGGCTGGGGCTGGCGGCGCTGGGTGTGGGCCTTGGCCGTCAGGGACAGATCCTTGTCGATGACTACAGCCAGACGACAGTGCCTTCGATCTATGCAGTGGGCGATGTGACCGACCGGGTCAACCTGACACCGGTGGCGATCCGCGAGGGTCATGCCTTTGCCGACACGGTATTTCGCGGAATTCCCACCAAGGCGGACCATGAAATGATCGCCTCGGCGGTGTTCACCCAGCCCGAATTGGGGTCTGTCGGTATGTCCGAGGAGGCCGCGCGCGAGCGTGGCCCGATCGAAGTCTATGTTGCCGCGTTCCGCCCGATGAAAACCGCTTTCATTGATGAGCCCGACCGTGTGATGATGAAACTGGTGGTTTGTGCGGATACGCGGCGTGTGCTGGGCTGCCATATCGTCGGGCATGAGGCAGGCGAGATGATCCAGCTTGCGGCAATCGCCATTAAAATGGGCGCTACAAAAGAGGATTTCGATCGCACGGTTGCCGTGCATCCCACAATGTCCGAAGAACTGGTTACGATGCGACATCCGGTCCGCCGGGCCTGACGCACAGCAAAACAGCTGGCAGGCAACCCGATTATCAGCTTGATTTTCGCGCCATCATGCCCAGTTAAAGACACAAGACTTAAAGAGAGGAAGACAGGTCAATGGCAGGTAACGGAGGTCCTTGGGGCGGCGGCGGCTCGGGCAAAGGTCCGGGGGATGACGACCGCGAGGACGATCGTCGTCCGAACGGCGGGCGACGTCCCGGTGAGGGCCCGCAGATGCCCGAGATTGAAGAATTGATGAAAAAGGGTCAAGAGCAGTTGCGCGTCCTGATGGGGGGGCGCGGGCGTGGAAACGGCGGTGGCGGCAATGGTCGCGGCCCGTCCGGTATGCCCGAGGGTCCTGTCATTACTCGCAACGGTCTGGTGCTGGGCGGTTTTGCCGCAGTAGCGATCTGGCTGTTCATGTCGTTTTATACGGTGCGCCCGGAAGAACGGTCGGTCGAGCTGTACTTGGGTGAATTCAGTGACATCGGCAGCCCAGGGCTGAATTTTGCGCCCTGGCCGCTGGTGAAGGCGGAAATCGTGCAGGTGACCGGCGAGCGGTCAACCGACATCGGCACCGGTCTGGGCGGCCAGATGGATACCGGTCTGATGCTGACACGCGACCAGAACATCGTGGATATCGAGTTTCAGGTGGTGTGGCGCGTCGGCGACCCGTCCGAGTTCCTGTTCAACCTTTCCGACCCTGCAGACACCATTCGGGCAGTCAGCGAATCCGCAATGCGCGATATCATCGCGAGGTCGGAACTGTCACCTATCCTGAACAGGGATCGTGGCGTAATCGCCAACGACGTTCGTGCGGCGGTGCAAACGACGCTCGACAGCTATAAAGCCGGGATCAGTGTTGTGCGCGTCAACTTCGCCAAGGCAGCCCCGCCGTCCGAGGTGATCAATGCGTTCCGCGAAGTGCAGGCGGCCCAGCAGGAACGGGTCCGGCTGGAAAACGAATCCGACGCTTATGCCAACCGGGTGACTGCCGGTGCACGTGGTGAGGCCGCCCGTGTGGCCGAGGAATCCGAAGCCTACCGCGCGCAGGTCGTAAACCTCGCAGAAGGTGAGGCAAGCCGGTTCTTGTCGGTCTACGAAGAATACATCAAAGCCCCCGATGTGACGCGCAAGCGGATGTATCTGGAAACGATGGAGCGGGTTCTGGGTGGCATGAACAAGGTGATCCTTGACGGGGTAACCACTGGCGAAGGCGGGCAAGGCGTCGTGCCGTTCCTGCCGCTGACCGAGTTGAACCGAAGCATGGCCCCCGCCGCTGCCGCCACCACGTCCACGACCGGCACCACTGGAGGGAACAACTGATGCGCCCGATTATCATTCCTGCAGTTCTCTTTGTTCTGGTGGTGGGCATCTTGTCGTCGCTGTTTATCGTCGATGAACGAGACAAGGCGCTGGTCTTGCAATTCGGTCAGGTCAAACAAGTTAGGGAAGAGCCGGGTCTTGGCTTTAAGATACCGCTGATCCAGGACGTGGTGCGCTACGACGGCCGCATATTAAGCTTGCCTACACCACCGCTGGAGGTCACCATGTCTGATGACCGCCGTCTTGTTGTTGATGCATTTGCGCGTTGGCAGATCACTGATTTGGTCCGGTTCCGGGAATCTGTCGGGGTTGTCGGGATCGAACGCGCTCAGCAATTGCTGGCGGGCATTCTGAACAATGCTATCCCCGAAGTTCTCGGCAAGGTGCCATCGAACCGGGTGCTGTCCGAAGACCGCACCGGGCTGATGAACCAGATCCGTGATATTGCGCGGCGAGAGGCGCAATCCTTGGGAGTCGATGTCATCGACGTGCGTCTGACCCGGACTGATCTGCCCGAACAGAACCTGGCCGCGACCTATGGCCGTATGCGGGCGGAACGCGAACGCGAGGCGGCAGACGAGATTGCCCGAGGTAACGAGGCCGCAAGCCGCGTGCGGGCTTCGGCTGACCGCACAGTGGTCGAGTTGGTTTCCGAGGCGCGCAAGAATGCCGAAGTGATCCGAGGCGAGGCTGACGCCGAACGCAACGGCATCTACGCCGAGGCGTTTGGCCGCGACCCCGAGTTTTTCTCGTTTACCCGGTCGCTGACCAGCTATGAACGTGCTTTGCAGCCCGGCAACACATCGATGGTGATGCAGCCGGACTCTGAGTTCTTCGAGTATCTGCGCAGTGAAAAAGCCCCCGAGGCTGCACCCGCAGAATGAGCATGATCCTGCTGGCTTTCGGGCTGGTTCTGGTGGTCGAGGGGCTGGTGCTTGCACTGGCCCCTTTGCGTCTGGAACAGCTTGTGGCGATGCTGGCGGCCCTGAGCCAAGACCAACGGCGGGCTTTCGGGCTGGGCGCTGTGGCGTTGGGCGTGCTTCTGGTGGCGGCAGGCCGCTGGTTGGCGACGTAAATCGTTGTGGTGAAGGGTCTGTCGTGGCAGGCTTCATCACAAGGGAGTGACGCGGCGAGAGGCAGATTGCATTGTTCTTTGCGTCAACCAGACACACATAAACTATTCTGCGTCATCAGTTTGAAATCGGGCGCGAACACATATGGAGAATGGAACGTCATGCGATCCGCCACCCTTACAACAACTCTTGCCGCCTCCCGGATCACCGCCCCCCTAATCACCGCCCCCCGGACCATCGCCGCGCGTTTGACGCTCGCCTTGGGTTTGGGAATGGCACTCGCCCTCGCGCAGGTTCCGGAGGCTTTTGCGCGGACGCCGACGGAAAGCTTTGCCGATCTGGCCGAACAAATCAGCCCGTCGGTCGTCAACATCACGACATCTGCCTTCGTTGCAGCCCCCACACAGGGCAGCCCCATCGTGCCCGAAGGATCGCCTTTCGAGGATTTTTTCCGTGACTTTCAGGATCGAAACGGTCCTGGCAACCGTGAACCGCGCCGGTCCGAGGCGCTTGGATCGGGCTTTGTGGTCTCGGCGGACGGCTATATTGTCACCAACAATCACGTCATTGAGGGCGCCGATCAGATTTCCATCGAGTTCTTTTCAGGCCAACGGCTGGACGCGAAACTCGTTGGCACCGACACCAAGACCGACATTGCGCTGCTGAAGGTCGAAAGCCCGGTTCCGCTGCCCTTTGTCAATTTTGGCGACAGCGACGCGATGCGGGTGGGTGACTGGGTGGTCGCGATGGGCAACCCGCTGGGTCAGGGGTTCTCGGTCAGCGCCGGCATTGTTTCGGCGCGCAAACGTGAATTGCAGGGCACTTACGACGACTTCCTGCAAACCGATGCCGCGATCAACAAGGGCAACTCTGGCGGGCCGTTGTTCAACATGCAGGGCGAAGTGGTGGGCGTGAACACTGCGATCCTGTCGCCCACCGGTGGGTCAATCGGGATCGGCTTCTCGATGGCGTCTAACGTGGTGAACAAAGTGGTGGACCAGTTGCAGCAGTTCGGCGAAACCCGCCGGGGCTGGCTGGGCGTGCGCATCCAGGACGTGACACCTGATGTGGCTGAAGCGATCGGGCTTGCAGTTGCCAAGGGCGCGCTGATTACCGACGTGCCAGAAGGCCCGGCCCGCGATGCGGGGATGCTGGCGGGTGACGTTGTCCAGACCTTTGACGGCAAGCCGGTCGACGATACCCGCGATCTGGTGAACCGCGTGGCCGACGCGCCGATTGGCGAGGCGGTCGAGGTGGTGGTGCTGCGTGACGGCAAGCAGGAAACCCTGAAAGTGACGCTGGGCCGCCGCGAAGACGCCGAAGCGACCAGCATGCCCGTTGCTGCGGCCCCGGCCCCCGAGGCTGCCGAATCAGTGGTTCTGGGCATGACCCTGACCCCGCTTACGGCCGAGTTGGCCGCAGAGTTGGGCCTTGATGTATCGGCCAGCGGCCTTGCCGTCAGCACAGTTGATGAAGCCTCCGAGGCCTATGCCAAGGGTCTGCGCGATGGTGACGTGATGACCGAGGCTGGTCAGCAGAAAGTCGAGCGGTTGCAAGACATCAAAGACCGCGTGACCGAGGCAAAGGATGCCGGGCGCAAGTCGCTGTTGTTGTTGGTGCGTCGCGCAGGCGATCCGCGCTTTGTGGCCCTTTCGCTGGAATAAACCGAGTTCGGAATGATTTACCGGTCGAAAAAACGGGGCGGCGGGGCAACCTGCCGCCCTTTTGTCATGCGATCTCGGTCAACAGACGGGTGCGGAACGACGCCATCCAGTCGGCACGTTCCGCAGCAATCGCCCGGCCTGTGGCAGTCTGCATCGTATCGACCAGCCCGAAAAGTTTGACTTGCAGATGGTCCAGTGCAAAGGCGCGGTCATCCAGGCCCCGCCGCAGCGCCATCGGGTCGGCTGGGTCGAACAGCGCCCCGCCGGTAGAGCCCGCCACATGAAACATCCGCGCAATCCCGATCGCCCCCAACGCCTCCAGCCGGTCGGCATCTTGCACGATGCGCGCCTCGACCGTCTCGGCCGGGATGCGGGCGCTGAAACTGTGGGCGGCAATCGCGTGATGCACCGACGCCAGTTTTTCGGGCGCGAAGCTGTGCGACGCCAGCCACGCCACCGCCGCGTCAGCCGACGCGACAGAAGCCGCGTTGCGGTCGGGATGAGTCTTGGGCAGGTTCACCAGATCGTGCAAAAAACACGCGACCTGCAGAACGGCGCGGTCTACGCCCGCCTCATCCGCCGCGATGATCTGCGCCTGCAGCCACACCCGGCGCAAATGGCCCAGATCATGCGCGCCGTCCATGCCGCCCGCAGCCAGCACATGCGCCTCGCAGGCTGCTTGCCAATCGGTCCCCGATGCGATCACAGAAGGCGTCACAGCGCGTCCAGTTCGGTGGACACCAACCCCAGTTCCTTTGCCGCTGCCAGCGACAACTGCCGGCTGTCCAGACCACGTTCGGTCTGAAACCGGCGAATAGCCTCGGTGGTGGTCAAGTCCATCACCCCGGTAAGCGGTTGGTTGTAAAGCCCCCGCGCCTTGAGTGCGCGTTGCAGGGTGGCGATGAAATCGACGGTCATCTGCGCGGGGCAGGGTGCGCGAAACCATACCGCGTCACGGTCCTGCACGATGCGCTGGCGGGTCGTGCTGCGGAAGGTGGCGGGGGCTACAACCTGCCCTGCGGCATCGCGAATTTCAGGGGTGACAATGGATTGATCGGTTACCGTTTCGATGATCGCCGGGCTTACCTCGGCGGCCCAGCAGGTGTTGGTATCGCCCACTGGCGGGCTGGTGCGCAACACCTCGTCGGCCAGTTGCGCCCGAGAAGGTGCCTCGACCACTGTCGCCGACTGACATGCCGTCAGAAGCCAGACCCCCAGAATCCCGATAAACCGCTGCGCCATGCCCGAGCCCGATCTGCGCCGGTTTGGTTCCGGCCTGTTCCGGGCATTATCATAGCGGCAAATCACCGCCAGTGAAACCCGCCAGAGAAAGCTTACGGCTGGTCGCCCGCCCGCACCCCGTCGGGTTTGAAGTCGGGGTGCAACAGCCGGTCCAGCAGCGGCGACAGATCCTCGATCAGCTCTGCCACCACATGCACCACGCCCGCCTCGCGCTGCAATCGCCCCGTCACCCGCAACAGCCGCCCCGAAATCACCGCGCGACGAAATCGTTCGTAAACATTGGCCCAAACCACGATGTTGGCCGTGCCCGTCTCATCTTCCAGCGTGACAAAGATCACCCCCTTGGCCGTGCCGGGCCGCTGACGCAGCAGCACCAGCCCCGCCACACAGACCCGTGCCCCGCCGGGCGGTTCGGTCAACCGGGCGGCAGGCAGGGCGGCGGGCGGGCGGGGCCACGCATTGGGTTGGCGTGTGGGGGGCATCCAATCTGTTTTCATGTGAACAAAGATAGAACATTTTCGGTGCGGCGCAAGCCCCGGCACCACTGGCAAAGCCGCGGGATTTGGCCTATGTCAGATGGAAATCTCAGCGTAAGCAAAGGCAAGTCAATGGCGAAGATCACCTATGTTGAACATGGCGGCAAGGAACATGTGGTCGAGGTTGCCAACGGCCTGACCGTGATGGAAGGTGCTCGCGACAATGGTATTCCGGGCATAGAGGCCGATTGCGGTGGCGCCTGCGCCTGTTCGACCTGCCACGTCTATGTCGATCCTGCATGGGTGGACCGTTTGCCAAAAAGGGACGCGATGGAAGAGGATATGCTGGATTTTGCCTGGCAGCCCGATCCGGTTCGCTCGCGTCTGACATGCCAGTTGAAGGTGTCCGCAGCACTTGACGGGTTGCGGGTGCAGTTGCCGCAAAAGCAGATCTGATGCGTCTGGCGGCGGTCTGCTGCCTGATCGCCGCGCCGGGTTTGGCCGATGGGGTGACGGGGGCTGCGCTGATCCAGCCGACCGACCGCTATGACCACGCCGTTCTGGGCGATGCGCTTGAATGGGGCGGATTGTCGGTGACGACGCGGGCCGGAACCGTCACATTCACCTTGCCCGAGAACCGCGTGTTCGAGGATGTCGCCACGCGCATCGCCGATCTGGATGGCGACGGGGCCGCAGAGGTGATCGTGGTGGAAACCGACATGGCGCAGGGGGCGACGCTGGCCGTTTATGACGCCACCGGCAAACGCGCGGCGACGACGCCCGTGGGACAGACCAACCGCTGGCTTGCCCCTGCCGGGGTCGGCGATTTTGACGGCGATGGGCGGATCGAGATTGCTTATGTCGACCGGCCGCATCTGGCCCGCGACCTGGTGTTTGTGCGCTATGACCAGGGAACGTTGACCGAAATTGCCCGCGCGCGTGGGTTTTCCAACCATCGCATCGGGCAGGATGTGATCTCGGGCGGTGTTGTGGTCTGTGGTGGCACGGACACCCTGATCGTCGCAAACGCCGAATGGTCGCGGCGCATCGCCGTGCGCCTTGATGGCGGTGCGGTCAGCACAATGGACGCAGGGCCGCTTTTTGGGTCGGGGCCGTGGATGCCCGCCTGCCCCTGACTAGTGCCCCATAAGAGCGGCATCGAACGGATAGGTCGTCAGGTTTTCAAACCCGGTTTCGGTGATCAGAACCTGATCTTCCAGCTTGATCGAAAAATTGCCACCCTCAGGGCTCACCAACGCCTCGACGCAGATCGTCATGCCCGGCTCCAACACCGCGTCGAACGCGCCTTCGGTCCAGCCGTCGGGATAGGTGACATAAGGCCACTCGTCGCACAGACCAACGCCGTGCATCCGGCAGGAATACTTGCCCTTGTCATATTGGGGGTCGAGCATGTGCCCGCCAAACACCAGCTCCTTGATCGACACGCCAGGTTTCAGCAGCGCCATGTTGGTGTCGATATGTTCGCGGGCATGGTGCATCGCGGAAATCATCGGGTTGGTGGGCCGCTGATCGCCGATCCACCACGTCCGGCTCATGTCGATGCAGAAGCCATACGCCCCGATCAGATCGGTATCGAACGCGACAATCTCGTTGTTCTGGATGATCCGGGGCCCACATTCCTGAAACCACGGGTTGGTGCGGGGGCCTGACGCCAAGAGCCGCGTCTCGATCCACTCGCCCCCGCGCCGGATGTTGCCTGCATGCAACTCGGCCCAGACCGCATCTTCGGACACCCCGCCCAGCGGGATGTCGCGGCGGGCAAACGTCTCCATTCCGGCAATCGCACGTTCGCAGGCATGGTGCGCACAGCGCATCGCGGCAATGTCATCTGGACCCTTGATGGCGCGGGTGCGCTCGGTCACCTCCTCGCCTTCCATCACCTCGAAGCCCGCAGCCTCCAGCGCGCGAAGGCCATGCACCATGATCTTGTCGACCGCCAGACGGCGGTTGGTCCCGGCATGGACCCGCATGATGTCATCGACCTGCGCGGCAAAGCCCCGCGCTGCCTCATGGCCCCGATCCCCGGTCGAGTTGTAAAAGAACGTGGCCCCCGACCGTAGTTCGCGAACCAGCGGGTTGAAGGTCACCAGAAAGGGCGAGTTCTTGTATTCCCACATCACCATATGCCCGTCGGCACAGATCAGGCAGGCGCGAAACGGGTTGTGGGTGTTCCACACCTGCATGTTGGTGGTGTCGGTCGCATAGCGGATGTTCAGCGGATCATACAGCAGCAGCCCGCCATACTCGCGGTCCACCAGCGCCTGCACCAGACGCTTCCAGCGATACTCTCGCATCCGTCCAAGGTCAGGCAGCACCAGCCCCGCAGACGCCCATTCGCCAAAGGCCAGTTGTGTCGGCCCGATTTCCACCCGGTCGGCGTCGTTCGGGCTGCCGTCACCCAAGGTCGCACCCCGGCTGGGGTCGATCTTGCGGCGGTCGGAATAGTGCTGGTTCATGGAAAACCCCTGTTTGGTGCAGCGTTTCTGATCCGGCGCGCATCGGCTGTTCCGGGGGCGACCGACCATGTCGGAATCCGGGTTTCGCCAAACCTGCGGCGCGGTTAGACCAGTCACATGACACCGATCCTGCAATCTCATCTGCCGTTCTGCCCGTGGATGGACGCCCGCACCGCGCGCCTGCCCGGTGTCATGCCGATGGAGAGTGACGACTGGCTGCGCGTGGACGACGCCTTTGCCGGGCAGATGGCCGAACGCGACCGGCTGTTCGTATCGGTTCCTGACACGGTCCACGCCCTGCTGGAACAGGGCCGTCCGGCGGCAGATGAGCTTTACGCGACGATCCTTGACCGTTTGATCCATAACCCCGGCTACCGCTTTGGCACCGCAATGGTGCTGCGCCCGGATGGGGTCGAGGTGCCACTGGACCCGGACCAGCCGCTGTTGACGCTGGGTCGTCTGGTCCAAGAGGATCTGTGCCTGATGGAGCGATTCGGCGACGAACACCTGCTGACCGGGGCCGCGCTGTGTTTTCCGGCCAGTTGGTCGCTGGCCGAAAAGATCGGTCGCCCCCTGATCGGCATCCACACCCCGGTGCCGAGTTATGACGCCGACATCGCCCGCCGCGTGCAGCGGATGTTCGACGCGATCCGGGTGGACCAACCGCTATGGCGGGCGAATGCGTTGGTCTATGTCGATCCAACTCTGCACCAACCAAGGCGCGAGGCTGACCCGCGTACCGACCGGCGCGGCGGGACCTATGTGCGGTCAGAACGGCAATGTTTCCTTCGGCTGCCGCAAACGCGAGCCGTGGTGTTTTCGATCCACACCTATGTGGTGCGGATCGAAACACTGTCAGACGATGTGCGTGCGGCACTGGACGAGGCGCGCCTGTAGCCGGTTATGCGCCGGCAAAAGCCGCGACCTGCTGGCCAAAGGGTGTCTGCGACCATGCGATCAACGTGCCGGTGACTGCCATCATTCGGGCCGAAAATCCGATCTTTTCGCCCTTCATCAGGCTGTAGGTCATCGCTGCCACGCCCAACGGCATCCAGACCACGATCAACGTCGCGTTCATCGCCTGCGCGGCCAGACGCATCTGCACGGTTTCCCGTTCGGTAGCGGCTGGTTTTGGATACAGCGCCGCGCGCACACGTTGCAGTTCACTTTGCGCGGGTTTGGGCAGGTCGGGCGTATCATTGGCAGGAACGCGCGCGGCCACAATCGCCTTCGGTCTTGCCATTACAAAGGGCGCGGGTTTCGGATGTGCGGTCGATCCCAGAACGTCGCGGATTGACGGAAGCGCGTCGATCAGCGCGTCCACCAGTTCCGGCTCGATGGCCAGCGGCAGTTGCCGCCACAACACCGCATCTGGCAAATACCGGGTCTGGATGCGTTCCATCAGACGGTTGCACAACAGTTCGTGGGACGGATCATGAATGGGGTCCACCGCCGACGGCAGCGGCCCTACCGACACCAGAAGGCAGGCTGGCATGTCGTCGGTCTGATCTTCGGACCATCCGATGACGATGCGCATTTCGCCGATGTCGAACACGACGACATCCTCATACTCCCACCGGGTGCGCAACGAATTGTTGCGCAGCCGGGACAACAATCCTTCAAGCTCCGTCACCACACGGACAAAGCTGCAGTGCTGCGGATTGGCATAGATAGCTTGGGCTACGGTACTTTGCGCACCATTTGACATGAGGTTTCTCCATCGCTGCTCATGGCAACCTTGACGGGAGATTGTGCCATGATTTGGCAACGACTGAGGCTATTCAGCGAATTTTAAGATTGTTTGTTGAACAATCTCGCCACAATTGCCGAAGCTGTCGTGAAGACGGGCAGGGTTGCCCGGTCAGGACCAGGTTCGCAGGTCGTTGCCGTGCAGATGGGTCAACACGGCCCGAACCAATCCGACTGGCAGGGTCAGCACGGTCACGGTCCCGGCCAACAGGCCAGCGGCCAGACGGAAACTCCGGCCGGACAGCCTTTTGCCCAATGTCAGCGGGCGCGGTTCGGCTGGTGTCAGTGGCACCTCGTGGGTCAACAGAACCCGGCCAGACGGCTGCGACATCGCCACCGCTTTGGGGCGTTGCGGTGTGGCAGGGGGCCTTGTGGGGTGTTCATTGCGCATCTCGTCGATCAGCGCGCGTATCGCCGCGACGGTCGTCGCGTCCAGATCGGGGTCATCGGACGGGCGCAGCGCAAGCGTCAGTTCCGGCTTTGGTGAGCGGGTCTGCACTGGCTCGGGACCGGCCAACCGCAACTCTGCCTGCCGCGGACGGCGGACGACAAGCACAGGCCGGTTCGGTTCGGGCCGCGCGGGCAACTCGACCGTCGGCGGTGGCGGTACCGCAAGATTGGCGGCCGCAGTCATCAAAACCGCCACCGAAGTCAGCCCGTGCGCCACAGCGTCGCGGGTCGGCAAAGCCCGGCCAAGCCGGGATTCGCGCGCAAACCGCGGTCCCAATGTGTTTTCGGCCACCCTTTCTGCCCCACCAATGAAAATGCGCGCCGTGCTCAGCAACAGCGGCTGTGCCATTCGGCGGGAAAGCAGCAGGCTGACCCGCGAACACCCCCGCAAATCAAAACGCGGTTGCTGCCGTCCGTCGGCCCAAAGGCGAGACGCTTCGCGCCGTCCGGCAGGACGGTCTTCGGAAGCAGGGGGGCGATTGAACGACATGCAGCGCCTGTAATCTCTGGTTGCTTTGCATCACCAATCCCATGCCGGGCAGGCTACAGCGCGGCGTGATCATGGCGTCTTTGCGTCAAACGACAAAAGAAAACAGGCCGCCCTGTGCCGGGCGGCCTGTCGCAAAAAGCATTTCCTGCGATCAGCAGGAGTAATACATCTGATATTCAATCGGATGCGGCGTGTGTTCGTAGGCGTAAACCTCTTCCCACTTCAGCGCCATGTAGCCTTCAAGCTGGTCCTTGGTGAACACGTCGCCCGACAGCAGGAAGTCGTGGTCTTTCTCCAACTCTTCCAGCGCCTCGCGCAATGACCCGCAAACCGTCGGGATCGCCGCCAGTTCTTCGGGCGGCAGATCATACAGATCCTTGTCCGACGCCGGACCCGGATCGATCTTGTTCATGATCCCGTCCAGACCGGCCATCAGCAGGGCGGCAAATGCCAGATAAGGGTTGGCAGCCGGATCAGGGAACCGCGCCTCGACACGCTTGGCTTTGGGCGATTCCGTCCACGGAATACGAACGCAGCCCGACCGGTTGCGGGCCGAATAGGCGCGCAGCACAGGTGCCTCAAAACCGGGGATCAGGCGTTTATAGCTGTTGGTCGTCGGGTTGGTGATCGCGTTCAACGCCTTCGCATGCTTCAGAATACCGCCGATGAAGTACAGCGCTTCCTGGCTCAAATCCGCGTATTTGTCGCCTGCAAACAGCGGCTTGCCGTCTCTCCAGATCGACATGTTGACGTGCATGCCGCTGCCGTTGTCACCCTTCATCGGCTTGGGCATGAAGGTGACGGTCTTGCCGTAGGCGTGCGCCACGTTGTGAATCACGTATTTATATTTCTGGATGTTGTCGGCCTGTTCGACCAACCCGCCAAAAATCATCCCCAACTCGTGCTGACAGGTCGCGACCTCGTGGTGGTGCTTGTCGACCTTGATACCCATCCGCTTCATGGTGGACAGCATCTCGCCGCGCAGGTCATGGGCTTCGTCCACCGGGTTCACCGGGAAATAGCCGCCCTTGTGCGGGGCGATGTGGCCGTAATTGCCACCTTCCTGCACCGTGTCGGTGTTCCACGCAGCACCGGCCGCGTCGATCTCGTAAGACACTTTGCGCGGGGTGACCGAATAGCGCACATCGTCGAAGATGAAGAATTCAGCCTCGGGGCCGCAATAGAACGTATCACCGATGCCCGAAGATTTCAGGAACGCCTCTGCCTTCAGCGCGGTCTGGCGTGGGCAGCGACTGTAAGCCTCTCCCGTGTCTGGCTCGACGACCACGCAATGCACGCACATGGTTTTTTCGGCATAGAACGGGTCGATGTACACCGACGCCGCGTCCGGGATAAGTTTCATGTCGGACTGGTCGATCGACTTCCACCCGGCAATCGAAGATCCGTCAAACATGAAGCCTTCCTCAAAGAAGTCTTCGTCTACGAGATCGGCCACCAGCGTGACGTGCTGAAGTTTCCCCTTGGGGTCGGTGAACCGGATGTCGACGTATTCGACGTCCTCGTCCTTCATCAGTTTCAGAGCATTGCTCACTGCGCTCATCATGATGCCTTTTTGTTAGAGTTGCGGTATGGGCCTATGGCCCGGGTGTTAGATCGCATCATCGCCGGTTTCGCCAGTGCGGATGCGGATGGACTGTTCGACGGCAGACACGAAAATCTTGCCGTCGCCGATCTTGTCGGTGCGCGCGGCGCCAACGATGGCCTCGATCGCAGCCTCGACCATGTCGTCAGCCAATACGACTTCGATTTTCACCTTGGGCAGAAAATCCACAACATATTCGGCACCGCGATAGAGTTCGGTATGGCCCTTCTGACGGCCAAAGCCCTTTACCTCGGTCACGGAAAGCCCTTGAATGCCGGCTTCCTGCAAGGCTTCCTTGACCTCATCCAGTTTGAACGGCTTGATGATTGCCTCGATCTTTTTCATGGGCCGACTCCCCCTGCGACGCATTTTTCGTTGTTCGTTACTGACCATTTCCCCGGTACCGGGACAATTGGCGAGGGCGGGCGCGGGCTGGCGGGCGCGGGGTTTCACAGCTGAAAGATTAATATTTAATCGTCTTGCATAAAAATAGCGCTTAAAAAGAATGAAAGCAGGCGAAGAATGACAGAGCTGCTCACAGCCACCCAAATGCGCACCATCGAGGCGGCAGCAATTGCCTCGGGCGAGGTGACCGGGCTTGACCTGATGGAACGCGCCGGTCGCGGCGTCGTGGAGGCAATCTTTGCCGAGTGGCCGGAACTGGCCACGACCTCGCACCGGGCCGTCGTCCTCTGCGGCCCCGGCAACAACGGCGGCGACGGGTTCGTGGTGGCAAGGGTGTTGAAGGACCAAGGTTGGGAGGTGAAGGTGTTCCTGTCCGGGGACCCGGAGCGGATGCCACCGGATGCGCGGGTGAATCACGACCGGTGGGTGGGAATGGGGGAGGTAGGGCGTCTTGAACTCGACGGATTTCCGCAACTTCATGCCGTTCACACCGATCTGTTCGTGGATGCGCTGTTCGGAACCGGCCTTGCCCGCCCGATTGACGGAGAAGCCGCGAAGGTGCTTGTGCATATCCGGACGGCGACAGAGCCCCATGAACGGTCGATGCGGTCACGCGAGCACCTTGTCGCAATCGATGTACCGTCGGGTCTTTGCTCTGACAGTGGCAAGGTTTTACGGGGCGCATCGCAAAAACTTGCGCATTTTCCCGCCGATCTGACGGTAACCTTTCACCGGGCGAAGATCGGGCATGTCCTTGAAGACGGACCAGCGCTTGTGGGCAAGCTGGTCACCAAGGATATCGGTCTGTCCGGGCATGCCATGGTGCACGCAAGAAAAGTGCATCTTCCCGGTATCGTGAAACCGGCGCGGGTGGCAGGTCGGGTGGTGCGCCAGACATCGGCACCGGGCACTGTCGATATCGGAAAGTGGAGCGGCCACAAATACGCCCATGGCCACGCCCTTATCCTTTCCGGACCATTCGGCTACGGCGGTGCGGCGCGGCTGGCGGCGCGGGGCGCGCTGCGGATCGGGGCTGGGGTTGTCACGGTTGGTTGCCCGACGGATGCGCTGGCCGAGCATGCCGCGCGGCTGGATGCGATCATGCTGCGGCGGGTGGAAGATGCGGCAGATTTGGCAGGGATGCTGGAGGACCGTCGGATAAACGCGCTGTGTCTGGGGCCGGGAATGGGGGTTTTGCGGGCGAAGACTTTGCTGGCGGTCGCGCTGAAGGGGGCGGAGAGTTTGGGCAAGCCCCGACCTTCGGTGCTGGATGCAGATGCGTTGACGGCGCTGGCAGGGGAGCCTGCGTTGTTTGCGGTGCTGCATGGGGGGTGTGTGCTGACGCCGCACGCGGGCGAGTTTGCGCGGTTGTTTCCCAACATCGCGGCGCGGCTCGCAACCCCTGCCACGACAGGCCCAGCCTATTCCAAGGTTGACGCCACGCGCGACGCGGCGGCGCGGGCGGGCTGCGTCGTGCTGTTCAAGGGGGCCGATACGGTGATTGCAGCGCCTGACGGGCGGTGCAGCATCAACGCGGCGGTGTATGACCGCACGTCCCCGTGGCTTGCCACGGCCGGTTCCGGTGACGTGCTGGCGGGGTTCATCACCGGGTTGCTGGCACGCGGGCTCGCCCCGATGCAGGCGGCCGAAACAGCAGTCTGGTTGCACGTCGAATGCGCGCGGTCGTTCGGGCCGGGACTGATTGCCGAAGACCTGCCCAACCAATTGCCGACGGTGTTCCGCGCGCTTTCGATTTAGGCTGTTGCCGTTTGCAGGGCGCAACCGAGTTCTAGCCCGCCTGCGTAAACCACTTCTGGCGCGTCGAATTCCAGCGTGAACAGCCGCACGTCGGTCTTGGCCTCGGCCCGTATCCAATGGCCATCCACCAACCGCCGTGCCGCAACCAACCCCCGCTCTGTCCCAAATATCGCCTGCGCGCGCCAGTCATGGATCAGGATCAACTGACCAGCTGGCACAAGAATGTCATCCGCAGGATGCCCGATGCCCAACGTATCGGCCCCGATCCGCACCAATAAAGCCCGCCGCAGCACCTGCACCGAAACTGCGCGCAAGACCCGAAGACCCGATCGCGTAACGATCCGGTCACCCGTCACGACAAATTCCACTGGCATGGCCCCTTGGGCGGTCAACACGACCGTCCATGCCACTATACCCTGCAAATCCGGTGAAATTTCTTTCACCTTGAAAGCCGATTGTTTCATCTATACTCCGAGTCTCGCGGAAGCCGAATTTGACGTCTTGACGGCTGGGTTTGGAACGATTCAGCTATGCCTATGATCCGCCCCGGCTTTCTTTCCTCAGCAGACCGTATCGAGCTTGAGGCTTGCGT
>Ga0209702_10002028_pt1 | contig 36722 bp, 22 predicted proteins | sample FRY01_FD_187210 | JGI IMG/M metagenome (GOLD analysis project Ga0209702, IMG submission 187210) | Freshwater microbial communities from Lake Fryxell liftoff mats and glacier meltwater in Antarctica - FRY-01 (SPAdes) (version 2) | ecosystem: Environmental > Aquatic > Freshwater > Ice > Glacier...
ACGCTGAATCTTTTAATTCAAAAGTAAAACTCTTTAGAGCAAATCAAAGAGGTGTCGTAGATGTGAAATTCTTTCTGTTTAGAATGGAAAAACTTTTTAGTTAATCCCCAGAAAATTTATGTGACCCTTTAAAATCTCCATTTGTAATTTCGACAAAGGAAACCCGAGAGCAAAAGCTCGAACTGGCGAAGCAAATCAAATTAGTTGCTCTAGTTTTGTGATTGCTTTGCTTCGTGCCTCGCAACACCTCGCAATGACAGTAGGATTAAATAGACCTTAACAATCTTTCTCCGTGCCACAACACACTCGGATTGATAAGAATAATGCAGAAAACGCCCGCTACGATTAGGAATTTCAAGACGTTGTGAAGCAAGAGATACTGTTCTTTGGTGTTGGATTTCCAAAGAAAAAGTAAGAAAAAAATCAAAATGATGAAGCAGGAATAAAAATAGATGTCCATATATCCCACGTCGAAAATTTCGATTAATACATAGACGGGAATTATGGTTGCGATGGTTAAAAAGGTAATTATTTTTTTAGAAATATCTTCACCATAAATAATGGGAATGGTTTTGTAATCGTTGGCCAAATCACCTTTGATATTTTCCAAATCTTTAATCATTTCGCGAATCAAAAGCAATAAAAACAAGAACATTGCGTGTCCCAGGATGACTTCGTATAGGTTTTTGTAATACAAAAGAATAGCAAAAAAAGGTAAAATTGCCAAAAATGCCGCGGTCAGATTTCCAACTACTGGATATTTTTTGATGCGATGTGAATAATACCAAATAAGGAAAATGTAGGCCGAAAAATAGAAAAAGGCTCTCCAAGAAACGATAAAGGCAAGAAAAACTACGATGAAATTGAGTGCAAAATAAACTTGAAGTTTTGTTTTTTGGCTGACCAATCGATCGAGCATTGACTTGTTGGGACGATTGATTAAATCTTTCTTGCTGTCGTAAAAATTATTGATGATATAACCCGATGCAATGGTCAATGAGGAAGCAAAAACGATGATAAACAAATCGAAATCGAGTAAGATGGATAAGGCTCTTTTTTCGGGTGCAAGAATGAATATCGCCGAAAGATATTGCGCCAAAACGATGATCGGAATGTTATACCCTCTAACCACAGAGAACAAACTGACAATTTTCATTAAGAGAATCTTGGACTTTCTGTTCATTTCTGTATTGGTTTAGCCACAAAGTAGCAAAGCCACAAAGTTTATGTTTGATTCCCTCTCCTTTGGAGAAGGGTTGCTGGTGACGATTAAAATTGGTAAACGACTTCTAATTTATAATCTTTCAAAGCGCGTTTTGCTTTTTCTAAATCTTGGGTAAAACCTAGAATGTAACCTCCACCACCGGAACCACAAAGTTTGAGGTAGTAATCGTTAGAGTCGATTCCTGCTTGCCAAATACCGTGAAATTGTTCCGGAATCATTGGTTTGAAGTTGTTCAAAACGACTTTTGATAGTTTTTTGGTGTTGGCAAACAAAGATTTCATATCGCCACCCAGAAAATTTTCTACACAAGCGTCAGTGTGTTTTATAAATTGCGATTTCAACATTTTGCGGAAACCTTGATCTTTCAAGTTTTCCATAAAAATTTGAACCATTGGAGCGGTTTCGCCTACAATTCCTGAATCTAACAAAAATACAGCTCCGTTACCTTGTAAGCTTTGAGTTGGAATTCCCGTAGCTTCAATATGGTCTTTGGAGTTGATTAAAATGGGAATGCTCAAATAGCTGTTCAAAGGATCCAACCCTGAACTTTTTCCGTGGAAAAAAGATTCCATTTGCCCAAAAATAGTTTTGAGTTGCAATAATTTTTCACGAGTCAAATTCTCGAGAACGGTAATTTTATTTTGGGCATATTTGTCGTAAATAGCGGCAACTAAAGCACCGCTGCTTCCCACACCATAGCCTTGTGGAATGCTGGAATCAAAGTACATTCCTGTTGCAACGTCATTTTTTAAAGTGTCCAAATCGAAAGTAACAAGATCAGGTTGTTCGTTTTGCAAAGTTTCTAAATAAGAAACAAAACGTTTCAAATTTCCGTTGGATTTTATAGCTTCGGCTGTTGGATTGTCTTCTCTTTTCAGCGCACCATTATAAAAATTGTAGGGAATAGACAAACCTTTCGAGTCACGAATAATTCCGTATTCTCCAAAGAGTAATATTTTTGAGTAAAATAAAGGTCCTTTCATATATTTTTGAACTTATTTTATTTTGTTGATTTTTGTTGGGTTTTGTCTGGTATCGAAAACAGATAAAATTTGAATTTCGGTTGAGTTAAATCTGTAAAAAATCGTAATTTGTTTTGATAAAACACATTTGTAAATATTTTTATTCGATTTTGGAAATGCCTCAGGGTTTTTAGAAATTAAATCTATTGTTGATTTTAATTTGTCTTTAAATTTAATGTAAATTCTTTCAGACCATTTGGAAATCAAGTAATGTTTTATTCCTTTTAAGTTTTTAAGGGCTGTTTCTGAAAAAAAGACCTTAAGCATTTATAAATGATTTTTCATTACATCATCATACGAATAAAATCTTCCGTTTTCGTAATCTTTAATTCCTTCATTTATTCCATCTTTCTGTTCATCTGATAATTCATCCCAAAAATCTTTTTTTTCGGTTGTAAATATTTTTTTAATAGATGCAATTATAGATTCATCGTTGGTTTCAGCCAACAATTTCATTAAGGCTACTTTTTCTAATTGAATGTTCATATTTTATCTATTAAGAAATATAAAGATAGTTTTTTTTCAATCCATTTTAACTGATCCAGTCCCAATTTGGTCACAAAGGTACTGACCATTTTGACAATAGCCAACTAATTCGTCCTTAATAAATTGCAAAACAGTTTCTTTGACGTTTTCAGGATATAAAACGTGAACATTGGCACCAGCATCCAGCGTAAAACAAACTGGGATTTTAGTTGCGTTTCGATACTTCCAAATGGCATTTATGATTTCCAATGTATTCGGTTTCATCAAAATAAAATAAGGAATCGAAGTCATCATCATCGAATGCAAAGTCAGTGCTTCACTTTCGACAATTGTTATAAATTCTTCTAGATTTCCGTTTTCGAAAACTGTGATTAATTTATCCAAATTTTCGTGAGCTTGTTCAAATCGCCTTTCGGCAAAAGGATGTCCGTTCATTAAATTATGACCAAGGGAACTCGAAACTTGTTTTTCGCCTTTATCAACCAATAAAATCGTGTCTTGAAAATTCTTGAAATTCTCGTGAATTGGGTTCGGAAATTCCACTCCAAACAAATCAGAACTTCCTTGAATGTTGTCGTGATTTCCCCAAACAACCACTTTTCCTTTCACGCTTCGGCAAGCACTTCCTGAACCCAAACGCGCCAAGAATGATGCTTTTTGATAAAAGTAATCTTCAGTCATTTCTGGGTTTAAAAGTTTTTCTAAACTCATCAAGTTCATTGCTAAAGCTGCCATTCCCGAAGCCGATGAGGCAATTCCTGAACTATGTGGAAAAGTATTTTGAGTATCAATAATGAAATGATAGTCTTTTAGAAAAGGCAAATAAATCGAAACGCGTTCAAAAAATTGCTGAATTTTTGGTTTGAAATCTTCTTTGGGTTTTCCTTCAAAAAGCAAGTCGAAGGAGTAATCTGAAGCCGTCACACTGAGCACAGTCGAAGAATCTTTTTTAGAGAAAGCCAATTTCGTAATCGTTTTACAATTATTCAAGGTAAAACTTACCGAAGGATTGGCTGGAATTTGTTTCGCTAGTTCGCCTTTCAGGCTCGGGTGACTGTCTTTTTTTCCCCAATATTTCACTAAAGCAATGTTGCTAGGTGAACTCCAAGAGAAATTTCCTTTTTCTGTAAAATGTGAATATTTGGCGGGAATAAAATCGTTTGCTGATAACATCAATTATAAATTTCTGCAAAGATACTTTTTTTGGTTTATACCTTGATTTGTTTATTTGTTGAATCGGTCAAAGTTTTGATTAATTTTGTAAAAAAGATGTTATGAATAAGATTTTTCGAATTCTCGTTGTAGTTGTTACTTGTTTGGTAGTCGGATATTTTTCTGGAATGGTAACTCGTTCCGCCATCACGACATGGTATCCTACATTGATAAAACCTAGTTTTAATCCGCCCAACTGGATTTTTGCACCCGTTTGGAGTACGCTTTATGTTATGATGGGAGTTGCGGCAGGATTGGTTTGGAGCCGAATGGAACAAGAAAAAGAAGCTGTCAAAAACGCCTTGGTTTTCTTTGCGATTCAATTGGCTTTAAATGCTTTGTGGTCGTTTTTGTTTTTTGGTTTGAAAAACCCAATGTTGGCAGGCTTGGAAATAATTATATTATGGCTTATGATTTTTGAAACCTATTCTAAATTTGCGAAAATCAATAAAATTGCGGGTTATTTATTTATTCCATACTTGCTTTGGGTGAGTTTCGCTAGTGTTTTGAATGCTAGTATTTGGTGGTTAAATCGATAAGTTTTTAAAAAGTAAACGGAGTGAATTTTTAGAATAATCCTACTTAAACCTAAATTTTTGAATTAAAAATATTTAGTTTTCAGATTTAGTTTAAAATAGAAAAGCTCCTGATGGGGCTTTTCTATTTTAAATTATCGAGCTATAAACACCCATCCCGCTTTCGATGTACCTCCTTTTATTTCGGCAACATAAAAATAAGTTCCGCCGGGTAATGACTCGCCTTTGTTATTTGTTCCATCCCATTGATCAGAATAATTGCCATATCTCTTTACTTCAACTCCGTATCTAGTAAATATTTCTAGTTTTACTATATCACAACCATTAAGGTTGAAGGTGTCATTAAGACTATCGTTATTTGGAGAAATAGCATTTGGAAACATACAAATAGAAACTATTGTTGCCACTTTATTAAATTCGCAACCATTCGAATCTCTGACAGTAATGGTGTAATTTCCACTAAGAAGCCCAGAATAATTGGTGTCAGTCGTATAAAATCCATTGTTAATACTATATAGAAAAGGAGCTACGCCACTGGTCACGCCAGTGATTTTAATAATCCCATCAGGTTTGTCATTGACAACATCTGTTGTAGTAAATACAACATCAGTTGGAGATTGATAAACTACAATACTCATAGTAGTTTTTAATACGCACTGACCGGCAGTTGGCGTAAAAGTATAAGTTCCGGAAGTGGTGTTGCTTACGGTTGCAGGATTCCAAGTTCCTGTGATTGAATTTGTAGATGTTGTTGGTAAAATTGGTCTTGCCGAACCTGAACATATTGGGTCAACTGCAGTAAATGTTGGAGTGACATTTGGTGTTACTGTAATATCCAAAGTTGTTCCTATAGCACATTGACCGGTGGTTGGTGTAAAAGTGTAAGTTGCAGAATTTGTATTGCTCACAATCGCAGGATTCCAAGTTCCTGTAATTAAATTATTTGATGTTAATGGCAAAATAGGACTAGTTGCTATCGAGCATATTGGTGCAATAGCTGTAAAACTTGCAGTTACAATTTGATTAACCGTCGCATTTAAAACAGTCGTTGTTGCACATTGACCAGTATTCGGTGTAAAAGCGTATGCTCCGGAAACGGTATTGCTTATAATTGCCGGGTTCCAAGTTCCAGTGATTCCATTTGTAGAAATTGCAGGTAACATTGGTGGTATTTCGTTTGCACAGATAGGAGCAATCGCATTAAAACTCGGAACTATAGTGTTAACTGTAATACTTAATGTTGTAACTGCAGCACATACACCAGCAGTTGGAGTGAAAGTATATATAGCTGAATTTAAATTACTTACTGTTGAAGGACTCCAAGTTCCAGTGATTCCGTTGTTGGAAGTCGTCGGTAAACTTGGTGGGGTAGAGCCGAAGCAAACGTCAGGGATTAGGTCAAATGAAGGTATTATTTTCGGAGTTATTGTAATATCCAAAGTTGTTGGTAACGCACATTGACCAGCGGTTGGTGTGAAAGTATAAGTGGCCGATGTAGTGTTACTAACAGTTGTTGGATTCCAAGTTCCAGTAATTAAATTATTTGAAATTACAGGTAAAATAGGAATTGCTGAACCCGAACAAATTGGAGTAATAACTGTAAAAGTTGGTATAACATTTGGATTCACGGCAATGGTCATAGTTGAAGGTGTCACGGTACATTGACCAGCAGTTGGTGTAAAAGTATAGGTTGTGGTTGTCGTATTATTCATTGCCGGCGACCAAGTTCCAGTAACTCCATTGTTGGAAGTCGTTGGCAAATTAACTAAAACTCCACCAGAACAAATAGGTGCAACCAGACTAAAAACTGCCGTAATCGGATTTACGACAATGGTCAAGGTCGAAGGTGTCACGGTACATTGACCAGCAGTTGGCGTAAAAGTATAAGTTGTGGTAGCAGTATTATTAATTACCGGCGACCAAGTTCCCGTAATTCCATTATTAGAAGTTGTGGGCAAACTAGCCAAAACTCCACCAGAACAAATTGGGGCAACAGGACTAAAAACTGCCGTAATCGGATTTACGACAATGGTCATTGTTGCAGGGGTTACAGTACATTGACCAGCAGCGGGCGTAAAAGTATAAGTTGTGGTAGTAGTATTGTTCATTGCTGGCGACCAAGTTCCAGTAACGCCATTGTTAGAAGTCGTGGGCAAATTAGCTAAAACTCCACCAGAACAAATTGGTACAACCGGACTAAAAACTGCCGTAATCGGATTCACGACAATGGTTATAGTTGCTGGTGTCACAGTACATTGACCAGCAGTTGGTGTAAAAGTATAGGTTGTGGTAGCAATATTGTTCATTGCCGGCGACCAAGTTCCTGTAACTCCATTGTTGGAAGTTGTTGGCAAAGGAGCCAAAACTCCACCAGAACAAATGGGTGCAACCGGACTAAAAACTGCCGTAATCGGATTTACGGCAATGGTCATTGTTGCAGGGGTTATAGTACATTGACCAGCAGTTGGTGTAAAAGTATAGGTTGTGGTTGTCGTATTATTCATTGCCGGCGACCAAGTTCCAGTAACTCCATTATTAGAAGTCGTTGGCAAATTAACTAAAACTCCACCAGAACAAATAGGTGCAACCAGACTAAAAACTGCCGTAATAGGATTTACGACAATGGTCATAGTTGCAGGTGTCGCGGTACATTGACCAGCAGTTGGTGTAAAAGTATAAGTTGTGGTAATAGTATTGTTCATAGCTGGCGACCAAGTTCCAGTAACTCCATTATTAGAAGTCGTGGGCAAAGGAGCCAAAACTCCACCAGAACAAATAGGAGCAACCAGACTAAAAACTGCCGTTACCGGATTTACGACAATGGTCAAGGTCAAAGGTGTCAAAGAACATTGACCAGCGGCTGGTGTAAAAGTATAGGTTGTGGTAGCAGTATTATTTATTGCTGGCAACCAAGTTCCCGTAACGCCATTGTTGGAAATCGTTGGCAAATCAGTTAAAACTCCACCAGAGCAAATAGGAGCAATAACTGTAAAAGTTGGTATAACATTCGGATTCACGACAATGGTTAAGGTCGAAGGTGTCACAGTACATTGACCAGCAGTTGGTGTAAAAGTATAGTTTGTGGTTTCTGTATTGTTCATTGCCGGCGACCAAGTTCCAGCAACTCCATTATTAGAAGTCGTGGGCAAATTAGCCAAAACTCCACCAGAACAAATAGGTGCAACCGGACTAAAAACTGCCGTAATCGGATTCACAATAATGGTAATTGTTGGCGGGGTTATAGTACATTGACCAGCAGTTGGTGCAAAAGTATAGGTTGTGGTAGCAGTATTATTCATTGCCGGCGACCACGTTCCAGTAACTCCATTATTAGAAGTCGTAGGCAAATTAGCCAAAAATCCACCAGAACAAATGGGCGCAACCGGACTAAAAACTGCCGTAATCGGATTCACAATAATGGTAATTGCTGAAGGGGTTATAGTACATTGACCAGCAGTTGGTGTAAAAGTATAAGTTGTGGTAGCAGTATTGCTCATTGCCGGCGACCAAGTTCCAGCAACTCCATTATTAGAAGTCGTTGGCAAATTAACTAAAACTTCCCCAGAACAAATTGGTGCAACCGGACTAAAAACTGCCGTAATCGGATTCACAATAATGGTAATTGTTGAAGGGGTTATAGTACATTGACCAGCAGTTGGTGTAAAAGTATAAGTTGTGGTAGCAGTATTGCTCATTGCCGGCGACCAAGTTCCAGCAACTCCATTATTAGAAGTCGTTGGCAAATTAACTAAAACTTCCCCAGAACAAATTGGTGCAACCGGACTAAAAACTGCCGTAATTGCATTCACGACAATGGTCATTGTTGCAGGTGTTATTGTACATTGACCAGCAGTTGGTGTAAAAGTATAGGTTGTTGTTGCCGTGTTATTCATCACTGGCGACCAAGTTCCAGTAACTCCATTGTTCGAAGTTGTTGGCAAATTAGCTAAAACTCCACCAGAACAAATGGGTCCAACCGGACTAAAAACTGCCGTAATCGGATTCACGACAATGGTCATTGTTGCAGGTGTTATTGTACATTGACCAGCAGTTGGTGTAAAAGTATAGGTTGTTGTTGCCGTGTTATTCATCACTGGCGACCAAGTTCCAGTAACTCCATTGTTGGAAGTTGTTGGCAAATTAGCTAAAACTCCACCAGAACAAATGGGTCCAACCGGACTAAAAACTGCCGTAATCGGATTCACGACAATGGTTATAGTTGCTGGTGCCACAGTACATTGACCAGCAGTTGGTGTAAAAGTATATGTTGTGGTAGCAATATTGTTCATTGCCGGCGACCACGTTCCCGTAACTCCATTGTTGGAAGTTGTTGGCAAAAGAGCCAAAACTCCACCAGAACAAATTGGTGCAACCGGACTAAAAACTGCCGTAATCGGATTCACGACAATGGTTATAGTTGCTGGTGTCACAGTACATTGACCAGCAGTTGGTGTAAAAGTATAAGTTGTGGTAGCTGTATTGTTCATTGCTGGCGACCACGTTCCCATAACTCCATTGGTGGAAGTCGTTGGTAAATTAGCCAAAACTCCACCAGAACAAATAGGAGCAACCGGACTAAAAACTGCCGTAATCGGATTCACGACAATAGTCATAATTGAAGGTGTCACGGTACATTGACCAGCGGTTGGCGTAAAAGTATAAGTTGTGGTTGCCGTGTTATTCATCACTGGCGACCAAGTTCCCGCAACACCATTGTTGGAAGTCGTGGGCAAATTAGCTAGAACTCCACCAGAACAAATGGGTGCAACCGGACTAAAAACTGCCGTAATCGGATTCACGACAATGGTTATAGTTGCTGGTGTCACAGTACATTGACCAGCAGTTGGTGTAAAAGTATAGTTTGTTGTTGCCGTGTTATTCATCACTGGCGACCAAGTTCCAGCAACTCCATTGTTGGAAGTTGTTGGCAAATTAGCCAAAACTCCACCAGAACAAATTGGTACAACCGGACTAAAAACTGCCGTAATCGGATTCACGACAATGGTTATAGTTGCTGGTGTCACAGTACATTGACCAGCAGTTGGTGTAAAAGTATAGGTTGTGGTAGCAATATTGTTCATTGCCGGCGACCACGTTCCCGTAACTCCATTGTTGGAAGTTGTTGGCAAAAGAGCCAAAACTCCACCAGAACAAATTGGTGCAACCGGACTAAAAACTGCCGTAATCGGATTCACGACAATGGTTATAGTTGCTGGTGTCACAGTACATTGACCAGCAGTTGGTGCAAAAGTGTAGGTTGTGGTAGCAGTATTATTCATTGCCGGCGACCACGTTCCCGTAACTCCATTGTTGGAAGTCGTTGGTAAATTAGCCAAAACTCCACCAGAACAAATAGGAGCAACCGGACTAAAAACTGCCGTAATCGGATTCACGACAATAGTCATAGTTGAAGGTGTCACGGTACATTGACCAACAGTTGGTGTAAAAGTATAAGTTGTGGTTGCCGTATTATTCATTGCCGGCGACCAAGTTCCCGTAACACCATTGTTGGAAGTCGTGGGCAAATTAGCTAAAACTCCACCAGAACAAATAGGAGGAATAGCGGGAATGAAAATTGCTAATAATGGATTTACAATTATTTGAACCGTTAAGGGTAAAGCACATTGTAAAGAACTTGGTGTAAACGTATACGATCCCGAAGCAGTATTACTCACTATTGTCGGGCTCCAATTTCCAACAATTCCATTGTTAGAAACATTTGGTAAAACAGGAGGGGTTTCATTTAGACAAATAGAAAGAGGCAATGTAAATTTTGGGGTTACATTATTGACTACAAAAATCGTAAATGACAATGAATTAGCACATTGACCAGCATCGGGGGTGAAAAGGTATGTCGTAGTTGTAGTGTTGCTTACAACACTTGGATTCCACGTTCCTGTAATTCCGTTAGTCGATGTATTTGATAAAAGCGGAGCGATTCCGTTTTTGCAAATAGCGGGAAGAGTAGCATCAAATTCAGGGTCTATTTTTGTGTTCACAACTACAACCGAAGTACTTTGAGTACTCGAAGTTACACTGAGAGCGTCGATAATGTATAAAGAATAAGTCCCGACATTTGCCGTGCCAACATTATTAATAACTGGATTTTCAATTGACGAAACATATCCATTTGGACCAGTCCAGAAAAAAGTATATGGAGCAACTCCTCCACTTGGATTAGCTGTTAGAGTTAAATTATCGCCTTCACAAATTGCTGTTGAAGATGCTGTTGGATTTACTGTTGGGTCTGCCAAGACAAGATTTGTCTTTTTGATTGTTTCCGGATTTGAATTAGTTTGGGAACTAGAGGAGTTTTCTTTAAGATTAGTTTTATTACTGTTAATTTCAATAACAATTGCAAAGGAATTGAAGGAAAAAAAGCTCAAAAATATAGCGATTAATAAGTAGTTTTTTTTCATTGATCTTAATGATATTAGTTAGTATAGAAAAGTAAAGAAATAATATGAATAATTATTTTACAATTATTTAAATAAAAAATATCCGATGAAACACACAAATCTAATCAAAAATACAAATATTTAATTAACGTTTACAATGAATTTGCCAAAATATAGCCACTTGTCCACGCATTTTGAAAGTTAAATCCACCGGTTACCGCATCTATGTTAACGATTTCACCAGCAAAATATAAGTTTTTGTGCAGTTTGCTTTCCATCGTTTTGAAGTTGATTTCCTTTAAATCAATCCCTCCGGCAGTCACGAATTCTTCTTTGAAGGTGCTTTTGCCGTTGACTTGAAAACTAGAATTTGTTAACTGATTGGCCAAGTTTTGCAATTGAATTTTCGATAAATCTGCCCATTTAGTGTCTTCCGAGATAGTCGAAGCCAAAACTAAACTTTCCCAAAGTCGATTCGGGAAATCGAATGGTGATTTCTTAGAAACTGCTTTCTTGGCGTGTTCTTGTTTCAACTCTTTAAGAATTTTCTCGGCATCAGCGGTGTCAACATCATTCAACCAATTGACGAAAATAGTAAATTGATAATTCTTTTCGGATAAAATTCGTGCTCCCCAAGCCGACAATTTCAAAATCGCCGGACCGCTCATTCCCCAATGCGTGATTAACAAAGGTCCCGTTGAGGCCAATTTGGTATCTTTTACTTTTACCGAAACCACTGCCGAAACTCCAGGCAATTCCTTTATTCTTGCGTCTTTGATATTGAAAGTGAATAGGGAAGGAACGGGATTCACGATGACGTGACCAAAAGTCTGCAACATTTCCCAAATTTTCGGATTGCTTCCCGTGGCGAGAATTAGTTTTTCGGTAATGTAATTTTCGTTTTGTGTTTCAATTTTCCAGAAATTGTCTTTTTTGAAAATAGATTGCACACTTTGACCAGTCAAGACTGCAATCCCGAGTTTTTGAGTCGCTTGGAGAAAACAATCTATGATGGTTTGCGACGAATTCGAAACCGGAAACATTCGGCCATCTTCCTCGATTTTGAGTTCAACGCCGTGATTGCTGAACCATTCCACGGTATCTCCAGCGCAAAATTGATGAAAAGGGCCACGCAATTCTTTCTCGCCTCGTGGATAAAATTTCACCAATTCGTTGGGTTCAAAACAGGCGTGAGTCACGTTGCATCTTCCGCCACCAGAAATTCTGACTTTGGTTAAAACTTCATTTCCACGCTCGAGAATGGCTACTTTTAGCTTTGGATTTTTCTCTACGATATTGATTGCCGTAAAAAATCCTGCTGCACCACCGCCTACAATTATAATATCAAAATTCTGGTTCATATTTTAGTTTGAAACAAACTTTGTCAATGTTCAAAACTTTGACAAAATTGTATGAATGGGTTCATATTCTATCTGGAAAATCGGAAATAATTCCGTTTACATTGAATGATTTTATTTTTTGAATGTCTTTTTGCGAATTCACTGTCCAAGGATACACCTCAAATCCGTTTTCTTGCATCAAAGCTACATTTTCTTTTGACAATAACACAAAATCGGGATGAATGGAATAGGCATTTATTTTTTTGGCGAAAGCCAATGCTTCTGCAACAGAATCATCGGTTAAAATTCCAATTCTAATTTTTGGATGCAACAATTGAATTTCTTCCAGCATTTTCCAATCGAAACTAGAAATCAGAAAACCACTGTAATTCCAGTTTTTTTCTGGAATAAAACGGGAAATTAATTCGACAACAGCTTGGGGAGTTCCGATTCCTTTTATTTCAATATTGATAAAACAGCGTTGGTTTACAAGGTCGAAAACTTCTGTCAATGTGGGAATTTCAAATTTATTTTCAATTCGAAAAGATTTTAATTCCTGCAAATTAAATTGATTTACAAAACCTTTTCCGTTGGTTGTTCGGTCAATTGTTTCATCGTGAATCACCATTAATTCTCCGTCTAAACTCAAATGAACATCTAATTCAATTCCATCAACTTTCAAATCAATTGCTTTTTCGAAAGCAATTAAGGTGTTTTCAGGTTCATACCCTTTTGCTCCGCGATGTCCAATTTTCAGAATGGAATTCATTTGCATCTAAATTTACCGCAAAGGTACTTAAGAAAAAATCGCAAAGTTTCCAATGCTTAAATTACTTTGGGAACTTTGCGAATAATTTTGAGAATTCTGTGGATTTATTATGTCATTAATGTAATCCTTTTTACCGTCACTTCGAGTGGTTTTTAATAGTAATGCGACAGCTTTATTATTAAAAATTGTACCGAGAAGCCTTCAAGAAGACGAGTTCTCGATACATCCCGCCCAAAAGCGGAACACTCGAACGGACGAATCTTAACTTAAGGACATTGCCAAAATTGACATATAAATCCAATAGCTATTATTTTTCCAATAATACAATATCAAATTCGGTGTCGAGAATTACTTTTCCGTTTGAAACCAAGACTTTTTTTCCAGAATATGCATCAGTCAATTTTGTTCCGTCATTGAAAATAGTCCCTACCGAAATTTCTTTTTGTCCTTTTGGTAAATCCAAACCAATAACCACCTTGTCCGTGAAAGTATCTTTGGCGAAAGTTCTGCTAAAAACATAAGGACTTGCCGAAATTTCTTGGTGAATTCCAGCGCCAATGGCTGGATGGTTTTTTCTAAAAACGCCTAATTTTTGCCAATGCAAAAGTAATTTTTGAGTTTCGGGATTGGTTTTTATATCATCCCAATTCATCATCGAACGCAAGGTTGCGTCTCCTGTAGTTCCCGGAATATCAAGTAAACGAGCACTTTCGTCGCCATAATATACTTGCGAAATTCCCGAAGTAAGCAATAATTTGGTGCCGCTTTCGAATGTTTTCTCCCGTTTCTTGTCATAAGGATAACTGTCATCGTGCGAGGAAACGTAGTTCATCACCGTATTGCCTTTTAAGTCATTTTGAAGGATTGAATTGTATTTAGAAAATAATTCTTCATACTTCATTTTGGCTTCATTTCTAAAGTCAAAATTGATTAAGCCAGTGAAACCATTTTCAAAATAGTTTATTTTTTTGTCTCCAAAATCATATATTTTTTTACTTCCAATGTTGTAACCATACACTTCTCCAACCGTGAAAAAGGCATTGTTATCTAAAACTTTTGCGGGATTATTTATTTTGAAATCGGCAAATGCTCCATCACAAACTTTCTTGAAATCGGCCCAAACATCTTCATAAGTGTGCTTCGCCGTATCCACTCGATAACCATCAATTCCATAATCAGTGATGTAATCCGAGAGCCATTTCATAATGTAATATTTTGGCGCACGAGGATAGCCTGTTTTGGCGAAAAAGGCATCCAATTCTGAAACTTCTTGTTCGTAACGGCCTTCTTTTTTCCATTTTTCGATGAGAGAAGGAGGCAAAGCTACGGCTTCATTACTTTCGGTTTTTACATCGGGAAGATTTTCGACAAGCGTACAATTAATATAGGTTTCATAGGAGTTGTAGGCACATTTTGGAGCAGTTCGAACCCAATTATTTGGATAAGCTGGATCTTCGTCAGTAACCGGTCCGGTGTGATTAATTACGGCATCAAGCATAATTCGAATTCCTTTTGCGTGTGCTTTTTGAACCAGTTCAGCCAAGTCTTTTTTAGTTCCAAAATTAGGGTCTAAAGCAGTCCAATCTCTCGCCCAATAGCCGTGAAATCCATAGGAAAACCCTGTTCCTTCGTCAACACCATCGTGAATTTGTTCTACAACTGGCGTCATCCAAATGGCATTTATTCCTAGTTTTTCGAAGTAACCTTCGTCTAATTTTTGGATTACACCTCGAATGTCTCCGCCTTCAAAACCGCGCAATTTGCCCGTTGGTTTGTTTCTGTTGTAGTTTTGGTCGTTGGTTTTGTCTCCGTTGTTGAATCGATCGATTAAAAGAAAATACACATTGGCACTTTCCCAAACAAAAGGAGTTTTCGAGGCGGTTTTCGCTGTTTTTGTTGAAGAACAACTTAGGAACAGTAGTGAAACGGTAAGAAGTAAGATTAATTTTTTCATTGGTCTTTTTTTTCGAACCATTAAGAGATTAAGATTCATTAAGTTGTTCTTAATTTCTTTATGTTTTGGGGTTTTTTATAATTGTATTTTGATTTCAACTTCGGTTCCTTTTTTCCAAGAAACTGGGATTTCTATGTTGTTTTTATCGGTTTTCAAAGCAATGGTTATTCCGTTTACGGTAATTGATTTTGCTTTTATATTGTGGATGATTAGCGCAACATTTTTATCCAAAGATTGAAAGTTTTTTCCAATTTCTGAATTCAATTTGACAACTACTATTTTGCCATTGGCATTGCCACTGAAATTCAAAATTTCAAACTCTCCCTTTTCGAAAGCGTTTGCCGTTAAACCATCGTCATTGTATAATTTTCCAGAACTCTGAGTCGTTTTCGCATCAAAATAATAATGTAAATCGAAGGTTGATAAGGAATATTTTGAGGTATTTTGTATGGTTTTTATCATTGGAATAAAAGCGCCACCACGAACAAAAACAGGGATGTGATCATCGACAAGCGCAATATTTGTAGTCGTTCCAGCTAATTGTTCTTGATCGGAATAGAAATCAAACCAATTGTTGTTTTTTGGAAAATAAACGGAAGTTGAAGTCAAAGCAGGTTTTGTGATTGGAGTAACCAAAAAGTCATTTCCCCAAAGATAGGTTTCGCAAACGGTCAATAATTTTGAATTATTCGGTTCTTCAAAAAACAACGGTTGCATAAGCGGAGTTCCTTTTTGGTTGTTTTCGAAAGCCAAAGTATAGTTGTAAGGCAAAAGTTGGTAACGCAATTCCACTTGTTTTTTAGCTTTTGCTTTTGTCACAATGTCTTTATAAACAGGTTCTGCAGCTATATCTTCATGCGCATGCGGACGGAAAATAGGTTGGAATACACCATATTGCAACCAACGAACGTACAATTCGTTGTCGAAATAATCGCCGGCAAAACCACCTAAATCGGAGTGCATATAAGCCATTCCTTGCATTCCCATTTGTAAAGCGATTTCGGTTTGAGATTGTAATCCGCCCCAACCACGGCTCACATCACCTGACCATGGAATCATCCCAAATCGCTGTGAACCCGAATAACCAGCACGCATCAAAATAAACGGACGCTGAATCGGGAAGTCTTTTTTGTAACCGTCAGCGATTAATTTTGCCCAGTTGTGTCCATAAACATTATGCACCTCGTCTGCTTTTCCTCCTGCAGTTATGGCTTCGGAAGGGAAAACTTCGGGTTCGCCTAAATCGCCCCAAAGTCCGCCAACGCCTTGATGGATTAAATTTTTGTAGATATTCCAAAACCAATCTTTTCCCTCGGGTTTGAAAATGTCAATGATTCCAGTGTTTCCAAAATAAAAATCATAGGTGAAAGGTTTTCCATTTTTGTCTGTTGCCAACACTTTTTTGTCTACAGCTTCCTGCCATTTCTTGGAAGTTGTGAGCACAAAAGGTTCGGTAATGAGAATGGTTTTTACACCTTTTGCATTCAAATCGGCAATCATTTTTTCAGGATTTGGAAAGGTTTCTTTTTCCCAATCCAAATTGCCCATTGTGCCTTTCATTTCTTTGCCAAACCAATACAAATCCAGAATTATAGCATCGACAGGGATTTTATCATCTTCAAATTTCTTGATGGTTTTCTCGACTTCTTCTTGTGAATGATAGCCAAAACGAGAAGAGAAATTCCCTAAAGTCCACCGAGCAGGCAAAGGTTGTTTTCCGGTTAAATCCGTATAATTCGAAATTAAATTTGTCCAAGAATCACCCACAATTACTTGGTAGGTTTTTTTACCAGAAATGGTTTCGTAGGCCAAAGTATTGTCTTTTTTGCTGTCTAAATCCAAGTAGCCAATAGCGGGATTGTCAAAATGAACGGCATACATTTTCGATGACAACACCATTGGAATCGTAAAATTCATTAATTCAGAATGGGCTCCATAACCATAATCAGCACGGTTGTACAAAGCTAATTTATTGCCGCGACGGTTCATTCCCAATGCTCTTGCGCCACCACCATAAAGCATTTCGTCTGGCGAAATATTAAATTGTAAAACTTCGGTTGAGTCTACAGTTATATTGCCTTTAACATTGTCTAATGGAATGTGTTTTTGTTTGCAATAACCGTTTTTTTCAGAAAACAAAAGTTTTTGTTGATTGAAATAGGAGATTTGAAAAGGGGCTTTTTGGATTTTGACTACGATTCCTTTTGTTTGAAGGTTTATGGAATTTGTTGTTTTAATGATTTTTGAAATTCCTTTTTTTGGAACAGAAACTACTGCGTGAGAATTAGGAATGTAGGTTTGACCCTTTGGAATAAAAGAAGTTTCTACAATTTTATCAGAATAGGCTTTGATTATATATTTACCATCAGAAGTGTTGATTTCTAAAGCGTTATTGACTTCTTTGAAGTTTTCGAATTTCCTGTTTGCATTTTGGGCAAAGGAAAGTGAAGTTATAAATAGTAAGAAAAGTAATTTTTTCATTGTTTGTAATATTAAACCAAACGGATTTTTAAAACCAAACGGGTTTGTTGTGATTATTTCAATTCCAATATCAAAACCGATTTTGGTTCCAAAGTAATTTCGTTTGTAACAGCTATAGATTGTTCCGTGATGACCTCTTTCCCGGTTTTATAATTTCCAATATTTTCTGCGAAACGATTGGTGTTTATAACCCTGGTTTCATTGCTGTTGTTGATTAAAACCATTACACTTTCCTTGGCATTGTATCTGAAATAGACGTAAGTATTATTTTCTGGAATATAATGTGTCATTTTTCCGAAATGTACCGCTGATTGGGTTTTTCTCCAATTGAATAACTTGGAAGTGAAATCGAAATATTCGTTTTGTCCTTGCGTTCTTCCTTCTTTGATGAATGCATTATTGGTGTCGCCTTCCCATCCGCCGGGAAAATCTTGACGAATATCGGCATCGCCATAGTCTTTATTACCTGCCATTCCTATCTCGGAACCATAATACAGTTGTGGAATTCCTCGAACTGTGGCAAGTATTGCCATCGCCATTTTGTATTTTCTAATGTCGTTGTTATAAACGTGATTTACTCGTTGGGTGTCGTGATTTTCGGCAAAAATCAGCAAGTTATTAATGTTTGGATACAGAAAATCATTCGAAAAATTGTCGTAAATTTTCACCATTCCTTTGTCCCAACTGCCATCGTTTTCGTTAAAAACACTTCCTAATGCACCTAGTAATGTAAAGTCCATTACACTTGGCAAGTGGGAGTTGTAATTTTGAATAGCGGCAATTTTACTGTCTTTTTGCCAATAGGCCATTTGCGCCTGATTTTGCATCCAAACTTCCCCTACGATGTTGAAATTGGGATATTCATCGGTTATGGCTTTTGTCCATTGTGCAATTCCTTCAGGATCTGAATAGTTGAAAGTGTCTACTCTGAAACCGTCTAAATCAGCATATTCAATCCACCAAATCGCATTTTGAATAAGATAATTCAGCATTAAAGGATTGGATTGATTTAAATCTGGCATCGTTGGAGCAAACCATCCATCCATACAGATTTTGGTATCTATTTTTGATGCATTTATGTCGTGTAAAGTGGTTCTTTTGTGATTGGTTTGTGTAAAGTTTTCAAATTGATGAATCCAATCATGAGTTGGTAAATCTTTCATCATCCAATGTGCTGCGCCCCAATGATTAGTAACGTAATCCATTACTAATTTCATTTTTCTTTTGTGTAATTCTGCTGATAAACGAGCATAATCTTCGTTGGCTCCATAACGAGGATCAATTTTGTAAACGTCAGATTGTGCGTAAGTATGATAGGAATAGGTAACTTCGTTGTCTTCGCAAAGCGGTGTGTTCCAGATGGTTGTAACGCCTAATTCTTGTAAATAATCTAAATGATTGATGATGCCTTCAATGTCGCCGCCGTGTCTTCCGCCGGGTAAATTTCGATTGAACTCTTCGTGGGTTAAATCATTGGAATCGTTATTTTTTTTGCCATTCGAAAATCGATCCGGCATTATCAAATACATCATATCTGAGGCGTCAAAACTTTTGCGTTGGGCTGAATTTTCTCTTCGTTTTTTTAAGGAATAATTTTGTGTAAAAGTCTCCGAATTATTGTTTTTGAAAGTAAAAAAAAAGTCTTTTGCAGGGCTATTTTTGGTATTAATGGTAACGAAAAGATAGTTGGGATTTTCAGTTCTTTTTACGTTTGTAATTTTAATCGAATTGGAAACTGAAACCTGGAATTGTGCAATATTTTTTCCGTAAAACATAATTTGCAATTCGGGATTTTGCATTCCGGCGTACCAAAAGGGAGGTTCAATTTTTTCGATTTGTGCAAACATTGTTGAGGAAATTAATAGCAATAAAAATAGTTTTTTCATTTGGAATATTTTCATTTTTTTTTAAACCATTAAGGGATTAAGGTACATTACGTTTTATTCGTTCTTTAATCTTGCAAAGTATTCATTTACAAATGGTTTTTTCATTTGGAATATTTTTATTTTTTTTTAAACCATTAAGGGATTAAGGTACATTAAGTTTTATTCGTTCTTTAATCTTGCAAAGTATTCATTTACAAATAGTTTTTTCATTTGGAATATTTTCATTTTTTTTTAAACCATTAAGGGATTAAGGTACATTAAGTTTTATTCGTTCTTTAATCTTGCAAAGTATTCATTTACAAATGGTTTTTTCATTTGGAATATTTTTATTTTTCTTAAACCATTAAGGTACATTACGTTTTATTCGTTCTTTAAACTTGCAAAGTATTCATTTACAAATGGTTTTGTAGATTTTGTAATATTTGTTGTGTTGAAATTTATTAATAGTCCTTGAGGTCCTTCTAATAATTTCATATAGGATAATAGTTTTGCTTCGTGAATAGGATGGAAGTTATCAACAGTTTTTAATTCTACAACTACACAGTCATTTACCAGAAGATCAATTCTTAAATCGGCAACTGATTCTAAATCATAATAATCTATTTTTACCGTAAGTTGTTGTTTTACATCATAACCATTTCGTTCTAATTCATATTTTAGACATTCTTCATATATGCTTTCCAACAAACCGCAACCTAATTTTTTATGTACTTTTATTGCAAAACCAATAATTTCATAAGACAATTGAGTTACTTCTTTTTTAGTCAATGTGATTTTCATAGCTTTTTATTTTAACCATAAAGGTATTAAGAAAATTAAGAAAAAACTTAATGGAACTTAATACCTAAATGGTTCAATATTTTAAGCCATTTTTAAGTTTTTTGGTTTGACCATAACAGCTTTGCTGTTTAAAAAAACAGTCAATTCATTTGAACCTTCGAGCTCAAAAAGGGTTTCATCGTGATTAACAGCAATTTTCAAGATCTGGTTTCTGAAATTAATTTTAAAGGAATAACCAGTCCATTCTTTCGGGATTTTTGGAGAAAAATGGAGGGTGTCGTCTTTTACCCGCATTCCACCAAAACCTTCTACAATACTCATCCAAGTTCCCGCCATTGATGTGATGTGGCATCCTTCTTCCACTTCTTTATTGTAATCGTCAAGATCTAGTCTTGAAGTTCTTAAATAAAAAGTGTACGCCATATCCATTTTGTCCAACTTGGCTGCTTGAATCGAATGGACACAAGGCGAAAGAGAACTTTCGTGAACGGTAAATGCTTCGTAAAACTCGAAATTGCGTTTTAATTCTTCTGTCGAAAAATGATCTTCAAAGAAGTAGAATCCTTGCAATACGTCAGCTTGTTTAATGTATGGAGAACGCAAAATTCGATCCCAAGACCATTTCTGGTTGATAGGTCTTTGGCTTTTGTCCAAATCTTTTACCAATACTAAGTCTTTGTCCAAGAATCCGTCTTGTTGCAAATAAATGCCTAATTCTTCTGATTTTGGAAAGTACATATTACCGGACACTTTTTTCCAATCTTGCAATTCCGTGTCGGATAATTTTACTTTTTCGATGATTCGTTTGTGGTCTGAAGGATATTCCAGCGCGACTTTTTGAATTTGCTCATAAGCATAATCGATACACCATTTTGCAATATAATTGGTATAAAAATTATTGTTTACATTGTTTTCATATTCGTTTGGTCCGGTAACTCCCAGAATAACAAATTGGTTTTTGTCTTTCGAAAAGTTGGCTCTTTGATGCCAAAAACGGGCAATTCCAATCAATACTTCTAATCCTTTTTCAGGGATATAACTATAGTCGCCAGTGAAACGGTAATAGTTAAAAATGGCAAAAGCAATCGCACCATTTCTATGGATTTCTTCGTGGGTGATTTCCCATTCGTTATGACATTCTTCGCCATTCATAGTCACCATTGGATACAAGGCTGCTCCGCCACCTTTTTTGAAACCTAAATTATTCTCTGCGTTTTCAATGGCTTTGTCCAATTGATTGTAGCGATAGATCAATAAATTTCTAGCTACTTGTTGGTCTTTGGTCGCCATATAAAACGGAATGCAATAGGCTTCGGTGTCCCAATAAGTGGAACCGCCGTATTTTTCGCCCGTGAAACCTTTTGGACCAATATTCAAACGAGAATCTTTACCGAGATAAGTTTGGTTCAATTGAAAAATATTGAAACGAATTCCTTGTTGCGCCTTTACGTCGCCGTCAATGGTAATGTCCGACATTTCCCAAATTTTGGCCCAAGCCGTAATTTGTTCTTCCAACAATTTGTTATATCCTTTTGCCAAGGCAGCTTTTATGGCAGTTTCAGCACCAGAAAGTGTGTTGTCATGATTTAAGGAAACGGTATAACCACCTATTTTTTGAATGGATGAATTTTGACCTTTTGCAATAATGACATCATAAGAAAATTGAATTTTATCGGCACCAGTTTTAATATTCGAAGGGGAAATTTTGCCGTTTTTGCCATTTACCAAAATGCTGTTTTGCATAAAAGTGGTCACCTTAAAATGTGTTTTGAATGTTTGCGCCGTTACAAAAGCTTCATTTCCAGTTCTTTTTAAATCGAGTATTTCCCAGAATTTTTCATCCCAGTTGGCATCTTCATTGGTTACGCCAGCATCAATATAGGGTTTGTAAACTATTTTTGCATCCTTGTTTAAAGGTGTAATTTCATAATTGATAATGCCTATTTCATCTAAATCTAGAGATAGAAAACGACGCACGTTTACGGCAATTTCGGTTCCGTTTTTCAAAGTAGCCTCAAAAGAACGGTTGTACCATCCCTCTTTCATATTCAATTCGCGACGAAAGTTTTTAACTTCCGTACACGTATTCAAATCAAGGTTTTCATCGTTGATTTCGATATCGATTCCAATCCAGTTTGGGGCGTTTAATACTTTGGCAAAATATTTTGGATAACCGTTTTTCCACCAGCCCACTTTCGTTTTATCGGGATAATAAATTCCTGCGATATAACTTCCTTGGAAGGTTTCTCCGGTATAACTTTCTTCAAAATTGGCGCGTTGTCCCATCGCTCCGTTGCCAATGCTAAAAAGGCTTTCGGACGATTTTACACTTTCGACATCAAATCCCTCTTCAATGATTGACCAGTTGTCTGCTTTTATATAATCTTGGTTCATTTTAATTTTTGTTTCAAGTTTAAGGTTTAAAGTTGTCTCGAAAACTTTAAAATATTCTTGTTGTTAATTTATAAGAGTGTCAATAAAGCTTTTATCCATAAGGGTAAAATCTTTAAAAATATATTTTGCTTCGTGCAATGTCTTGGCAATACCAATTCCTATACTGGTCATTCCACCAATATTTGCGGCTTGAATTCCCGCAACCGAATCTTCGAAAACTATCGAATCTTCAGGTTTTGTGTTTAATAATTTGGCGGCAAGCAAGAAAACTTCAGGGTCGGGTTTTGCATTCGAAACATCGTTTCCGTCCACAATCGCATCAAAATAGCAGAGTGTTCCTGTTTTTTCAAGAATAGGTCTGGCATTTTTACTAGCTGAACCCAATGCGATTAATTGTTTTTGTTCTTTTAAATATTTTAAAACAGGCATAACTCCCGGCAGAATCTCGTTTTTGTCCATATCGACTAAATAGGATAAATAGTCTTCATTTTTCTGGATGAGCCATTTTTTTTTGTCTTCTTGCGAAGCTTCTACTTTTCCTAATCCTAAAATTATGTCCAAAGAACGATCACGACTCACGCCTTTTAATAATTCGTTGTGTTCGTGCGTGAATTCAATTCCCAATTGACTGGCAATTTTTAACCAAGCCAAATAATGGTATTTTGCGGTATCGACAATAACGCCGTCAAGGTCGAATATAAATGCTTTTGTATTCATTAATAATTGTAAAAATTTATTTAACTGTTGAGATCTTTTCCTTAACGAAAAATACTGCGAGGCCTGCAATCAACATTGAAATTCCTGCTATTACAATAATTGCCATTGGAAAACCTCCAAACAATGCAATAATTGTACTGCCTAATAATCCTGCCGCAATTTGTGGAATCGTGATGGTTGCATTAAACAATCCCATATAAACACCCATTTTGTCTGCTGGCAAAGAACCGGATAACATAGCGTAAGGCATTGCCAATATGGCTGCCCAAGCTAAACCAACTCCTGAAATGGATAGTAAAAGAATGGTTTTGTCGTGTACAAAATACATCGAAGCCAGTCCAATTCCTCCCAACAGAAGTGAAAAACTGTAGGTTTTTTTTCGGCCAATTGATTTTGCAATGGAAGGAATAAGCAATGAGAATAATGCTGCTACTGCGCTATAAAATGCGAATAGTACGCCTGTCCAATCTCCGGCTTCATTGAAACCAATTGATTTTGGATCCAATGCTTCTGCCCCCCAAACTTGATTGGCAATGGCTCTTGTGGTGTAAACCCACATTAAAAATAAGGCAAACCAAGAAAAGAATTGTACAATTCCCAACTGCCAAAAAATCGTTGGCGCATTTGAAATTAATTTCAAGATGCTTGTTTTTTCTTTTACAGTATCGGCTTCTAAATCGATGTCATTGTATAGAGCATGTTCTCTAGGCGCATATTCTTTAGTTCTAAAAACGGTCCAAAGCACACTGATTAATAAAATTGCTCCACCAATATAGAATGACCAAATTACGGAAGCAGCCACTTTTTCGCTAGCTGCTGGAACATTGGCAACTCCTGCTTTGGCAAGAATCCATGGTAATAAGGAACCAAAAACGGCTCCAAAATTGATTAGGGCACTTTGCAGAGAATAGCCAAGATTGCGCTGTTCGTCATTTACCATATCGCCAACGAGGGCTCGAAAGGGTTGCATAGTCACATTAAAGGAAGTGTCCATTAAGAGAAGCATTATGGCGCCAAAAATTAATGGTGGTAACAGATAAGTAAAGTACTCCGCATTGGGCATAAAAAACATTGCCAATGCAGAAACAATTGCGCCGAAAAAAATAAAGGGGATTCTACGTCCAAGACCCGTCCATGTTTTATCACTTGACAGGCCAATTATAGGTTGAACAATTAGACCTGCGAGAGGTGCTGCCAACCAAAAATAGCCTATGCTGTGAACATCGGCGCCGAGGGCTTCCAATATTCTACTGGTATTGCCATTTTGTAGTGAATATCCAATCTGTACTCCTAGGAATCCAAAACTTAGATTCCAAATTTGCCAAAAACTTAATTGAGGTTTTTTCATTATCGTATATTAATTAAATGTACGATAAGCATCTTGCTTATCAAAACTTAACTTAATTTTCGAAGTAAAAGTAAAAGTTTTGAATTCTGTAAATATAGAAAAGTTTTTAGATTTTAGATTTTAGTTTTTTAGAATAAAATGAAATACACAGAACTACAACGAAATAGTTTGATAAGTTATTTAAAATTGAACCTCGTTCGTGGATTCTCGTTCTATTAAATGGGTTTCGATTACCACTGTTTTGTATATTTCTTCCGTTTCATCTTCTTCATCATGTTCTTCTTGTGTTTCTAATCTTTCGATAAGAATCTTGGCAGCAACATTTCCCATTTCTATCCCGTTTTGGGTCACGGTGGTGATGGTTGGGGTTGAATATTTCGAAATAATTCCATCTGTAAAAGCGATTACGGCTAAATCTTCGGGAACTTTTAATCCCAATTTATAGGCGGTTTTAATGATTGTCACTGCGAACAGTTCGTTTACGGCAAAAACGGCATCAATAGCTTTGTCTTCTAATAATTTTGCAATGGTAATTTCGCAATTGTCAACGTTTTCGATTTTAATGATTAAATTTTCATCAAATGGTATTTCGTTGTCCAATATAGCTTTGGTGTATCCGTCCGTTCTAAGTTTGCCCACACTCACGTAATCTACTGTTGTCACGAGGGCAATTTTCTTTCTTCCTTTGTCAATTAAACTCTGAACAGCTTCATAGGCTGCTAATTCATCGTTTATGATTACTTTATCGCATTGAATGTCGTTCGTCACCCTGTCAAACATCACCACGGGCATTCCTTGATTTATTACTTCGGTAATGTGGTGAAAATCTTTTTTCTGTTGGGTTTCTTTGGAAAGTGACATAATAAATCCATCGATGCTTCCGTTGGCTAGCATTTCCATATTTAAAACTTCTTTGTCGAATGAATCGTCAGACAGGCAAATGATTACGCTGTATCCATTTTCGTTGGCAATTTGTTCGATTCCGTTAATTACTGTGGAAAAGAAATGATGCACAATTTCCGGAATTATGATTCCTATGGTTTTTGTTTTTCTGTTTTTTAGACTGAGCGCTATATTGTTTGGTTTGTAGTGATAGAATTTGGCGAAAGCCTGCACTTTTAGTCTGGTTTCCTCGCCTATTTCTAAACTGTTTCTTAGCGACTTGGAAACGGTGGAAATAGACACATCTAGTTCTTTTGCGATTTGTTTAAGTGTAATCTTCTTTTTCATATAAAGAATGGGGTAAAAATCATTTTCGTAATAAAGATGTAAAATAATTTATAGAATCATAATTTTAGGTCTAAAAACTTCAATAAAATAGAAAGTTTTCAACACTATCACGTTTTCGTAAGCTATTTGAATTGGGCTTTTGTCGGGAGCCAATAAATTTACGTAATTTTAACATTCGAAGTAAAGGTAAATTAAATAAAAAACCTAATTAATTTAAACAAAAAGTATGAAAACAATTTACAAAAAGTTGTTATTTTTATTACTATTCTTGCCTTTTAGTGTTCTTGCACAAGGCACTTTAGAAGGCACAGTTTTAGATTCAAGTTCGAATCAGCCAATTCCGGGTGTGAATGTAGTAATACAAGGTTCCGCAATGGGAACGCAAACTGATTTTGATGGGAAATTCAAATTAACTAAAGTTAACAAAGGCGATAAACTCGTTTTTTCTTTCGTAGGTTATACCAGCCAAACGGTTGTTATTGGCAATCAGCAAACAATTAATATTAATCTTATTGAAGAGTCTAATGAGTTAAAAGAAGTCATTGTTCAGGTGGGGTATGGTTCTGTTAAAAAGAAAGATGCTACCGGATCAGTTGTGGTCGTTTCTGCAAAAGACTTTAATAAAGGAATGAATGCTACTGCCGAAAACTTGTTGGCGGGTAAAGTATCTGGTTTGACAATTACAACTGGTGGAGCACCAGGGTCTGGTTCTACAATACGAATTAGAGGTGGAGCATCGCTAAGCGCTTCAAATGATCCGTTAATTGTTATTGATGGATTGCCAATTGACAATAGTACTGGAGGAGGATCGGTGAGTGTTTTGTCTTCAATAAATCCCGGCGACATTGAGTCGTTTTCAGTTCTTAAAGATGCTTCTGCAACTGCGATTTATGGTTCAAGAGCTTCGAATGGAGTAATTATCATTACTACAAAAAAAGGCAGCAAAGGGCCATTGCAGGTTTCTTTTAATACAACTACCACTTTCAATCAGCTGGCAAATAAAGTCGATGTCTTGAATTCAAATGAATATCGTAATTTAGTTAACGCTGTGGGCACACCTGCTCAGAAAAAGCTATTAGGGAGTTCAAATACAGACTGGCAAAATGTTGTTTTTTCGGATGCTATTTCATCTGATAATAATCTTTCCTTAAAAGGAAATTTGTTAAAAATTATTCCTTCAAGATTATCAGTGGGTTATACTCAAGTTCCTGGGATTTTAAAAACATCCGAATTTTCAAGAACAACTTCTTCTTTGACCTTGAATCCATCTTTTTTTGATAATCATTTAAAAATTAATTTGAACGCAAATGTTTCGTGGGAAAATAACCGCTTTGCAGATGAAGGAGCAATAAGTTCAGCTTTGAGATTTGATCCAACACAGGCTGTTTATAATTCAAAGTCTATTTTTGGAGGATATAATGAGTGGTTTCAGGCTAATGGAGACCCTGTTGCTATTGGAGCGCCCTATAATCCATTATCTTTATTGGAATTAAGAAACAATAAGACTAAAAATACACGAATGTATGGAAATGTTCAAATAGATTATAAATTGCATTTCTTTCCGGATTTAAGGGCTGTAGTTAATTTAGGTTTGGACAAACAAGACGGTCACGGCGACAATACATTGGCCAATACAAGCCGAGCAGGTTTTTCGACAGGAACAATTAGTGGAGCAAATTTTGTTAATTTCGGTTCCTATTCTAATTTTACTGACACCAAACAAAACAAACTTTTAGATGCTTATTTTGTATACGCCAAAGAAATTGGACAATTGAAATTTGATTTAACAGGAGGTTACTCCTATCAATATTTTAAAAGAGAATCATATAATTCAGGTAATATTTATGATCCAAGAGAGGTTCCAGATGTGAATACAAATCCAGATATTAATTTACAATCTTATTTTGGACGTTTAAATTTAAATTTTTCAAGTAAATATTTTGCAACCCTAAATTATAGAAGAGATGGAACCTCAAGGTTTTCTCCAGAAAACAGATGGGGAGATTTCTTTGGAGGCTCGGTAGGTTGGAAAATTTCGGAAGAGAATTTCTTGAAAGACAGCAAAACAATTTCGAATTTAAAACTGAGATTGGGTTGGGGTCAAACAGGACAACAAGATATATCTGCAGCTTATGCTTATATTCCTCGTTATACAACAGGAACGCAGCAAGGTCAGTATGAGTTTGGCAACACCTTTGTTGTGTTCGGAAGGCCAGAAGGCTATAACACAACTTTGACTTGGGAAACTACTACGCAAAAAGAAATATCACTTGAATTTGGATTATTTGATAATAGGTTGAATGGTGAAATCAATTTTTACGATAAAGAATCAAATGATTTATTAGCGAATACAGCTATTCCTGATGGAGCAAATTTAACGAATCAGGGATTTAGAAACTTTGGTAGTTTTACATCAAAAGGAGTTGATTTAAGTTTAAATTATAAAATTATTCAAACCGAAAACTTTAATTGGGGTGTGCTTTTCAATACCAGTTACAACAAACAAGAAATTACAGAATTAGTAAACGGCATAGATATCCCAACAGGAGACATTGATGGCGGTAGTAATAATCAGGTTCAAATACATTCTGTAGGATTTGCTCCAAATTCATTTTATGTATATCAGCAAATTTATGATGGCAACGGAAGACCTATAGAAGGGGCTTATGTGGATAGAAATGGTGATGGAGTTGTTAGCGCAAAAGACAAGTATCGTCTTGAAAAACCAACAGCGGACTTTACTTTTGGATTATCAACTAATTTAGAATACAAACACTGGGATTTTTCTATGTTATGGAGGGCAAGTTCTGGAAATTATATGTACAATAATAATTTTTCTGATAAAGGGTACCTTCAAGCAGGAATTAGATATCCTGATGTTATCAGCAATCTAAATTCTGATTACTTGAGTACAGGATTTGTACAAGAAGGAAATGAAAGATATTATTCTGATTACTTTGTTCAAGCTGCATCTTGGATAAAATTGGACAATCTAGTTGTTGGTTATACCTTTAATAAAGCAACATCTAAAGTTTCAAGATTGAGAATGAATGTTGGGGTTCAAAATGTATTGACAATTACAGATTATAAAGGAATTGACCCAGAAAATTCAGGAGGAATTGACAGAACAATTTATCCTAGGGCAAGAATGTTTTTATTAGGTGTTAATTTAGATTTTTAAATATATATATTATGAAAAAAGCAATTTGTTTATTTAATAAAAGAGGGTTGTTATTTTTATTCTTACTAGGAACGATAATTTCTTGTACGAATGATTTCAATATAACCCCAAGAGATGATGATGAGTTTACAGCTGAAAAGTATTATGATAATCCACAGGCTTATAGAATGTTTTTAGCTAAAATTTATGGAGGTTTAGCAAAGGCGGGTAATGGAGATGGAGACGGTGCTACAGATATTGGCGGTATTCGCGCGGATTTTAGCCCCTACATTAGAGCCTTTTTTACGGTTCAAGAATTACCCACTGATGAAGCAGTTATAGCTTGGCAAGACGGAAATCTTCCTTCAATTAATACGCATACTTGGGAAGCAAATAACGAGTTTATTTATGCAATGTATTCTAGAACTTATTTTCAGATTGGTTTAGTTAATGAATTTTTAAGACAATCATCTCCAGACAAAGTGGATTCTCGTCCAGTGGATCCAGCTATAAAAGCTGAAATGGCTGCTTACAGAGCTGAAGCTAAATTTTTAAGAGCATTGTCCTATTGGCATGCATTAGACCTATTTGGAAATGTGCCAATTGTAACCGAAAGTGATCCAGTTGGATTTTTCTTCCCGACACAAAACACAAAAGAAGAGGTTTTTAACTTTATAGTGAATCAATTAAAAGAAATTGATGTTGATTTAAAAGAATCAAGAACTAATGAATACGGAAGAGTAGATAAAGTTGCAGCAAAAATGTTGTTGGCAAAAATGTATTTAAATTCCAAAGTTTACATAACACAAGACAAAGATGCCGAAGCCGTACTCGCTTTAGCTCCAGTATTAGCTTCAACTTATAAAATTGCAAACGTGCCCTATAAAAATTTATTTATGGCTGACAATGATAAAAACGGAGCTCAGGAAGAATTTATCTTTCCTATAAGGTATGATGGATTATTCACAACAACAAGTGGAGGAACATCTTATTTAGTTCACGCTGCTATATTAAGTTCTCAAACTGCTAGTGATTTTGGGGTAAATGGCGGATGGAAAGGTTTAAGAGCAAGAAGAGAATTCGTAGGTATTTTTGACACTACAGATAAAAGAGCTATGTTTCATTCTACTGGACAAACACTCAATATAGCAAGTATTGCCGATGAAACGCAAGGCTATGCAGTTACAAAATGGACGAATAAAAAATCTGACGGTACTAGTGGCTCAGATGGCTCAGGAACGAATGTAGATACGGATTTTCCAATGTTTCGTTTAGCGGATGCTTATTTGATGTATGCTGAGTTAGCAGTAAAAGGGCAGGGATCTAAAACTATTGCAAAAGATTATATTAACAAATTAAGAACTAGAGCCACTGCTCCGCAAATTACAGAGTCAGATTTGACATTAGACTTTATTCTAAAAGAAAGATCAAGAGAATTATTTTGGGAATGTCAAAGAAGAACTGATTTAATCCGTTTTGGCAAATTTTCAGGAGGTACTTATCTATGGCAATGGAAAGGTAATGCTCAAAATGGAACTTCAATTAGCAGCCACTTAGATGTATTTCCAATACCAGCTTCATCAATGGCAGCCAATCCTAATTTAAAACAAAATCCATTTTATAACTAAGAAATAAAAAAATGAAAAATATTTTAAAAATAACAATTTTTGCGTTTTTGCTCATTGCTTTTGTTTCATGTCAAGAAGAAAATCTTACTGTTGCAAAACCAAATGGCATTAAACTTCTTGATCCAAGTCTAGCATCACCTTTTGTGTTGTCTCCTGGAAATGGTGATAACGATGTTACTACTTTAAAATGGGATAATGTTGATAATGGAGTATCCTCAAAATCAAAGTATAGTGTCGAAATTGCTAAAAGTGGTACTAATTTTGCAAAACCTATCGAAGCTGGTGGCGGTGTTAATTTATCTTTTGAACCAGCAGTTTCTCCGTCATACGTTTGGAGAGAAAGTTATTTAAATGCTTTACTATTGGACAATGACTTTTTGCCAGAAATTCCCGCCGATATTGACGTTAGAATAAAGTCAATTCTTGGTAGTGAGCCGAGTAATGCCTTTGTTCAATATTCTAATGTTATAACTGTAAAAATAACTCCATTTACTAAAGCTACCCTAGCTTTTACAAAAGATGGACAAAATCCAGCAACAGCTCCAAAAATTTTATCGTCTAGTTTATACACTTCTGATTGCGAAGGTTATGCTTGGTTAGAAGCTGGAAGTTATAAGTTTTTTACTAGTGTACTTGGTGTATTTCAATCGTCTAACCCTTATTATGGCAATAATGGAAGCGGATCTCTTGTATTGAATGGTACCGCCATCAATGTGGCAACAGCTGGTTTTTATTTGATAAAAGCAGATACGGGAGCAAATCCTAGAACCTATTCCGTTACAGCTAGCGAATGGGGGATATTTGGACTTGCGAAACCTTTTCCTACTGGAGTAAATAGAAAAATGATTTACAACAGCGTTAATAAAAAATGGGAACTGACCGTTATTTTAAATGGTGGAAAGGGGTTTAAATTTAGAAATACTACGTCAACTCTAATTCTCGGATCATTTGACGCCAGTAAAACTGGTTTAGATTATGCAGGAACGACTATGAGTTACAATGGTAAAGACATTATATTACCAGGATTGACACCGTCAACTTATATAGTCACTCTTGATTTAAATGCGCCAAGGTCTTATACTTATTCGCTGGTTAAACAGTAATTAAATTTTATTGAAAAGGCTGTTTGTAAAAACAGCCTTTTTTATCCTTAAACATATACAATATGAAAAAAATTATTTTATCATTATTTCTTTTGTTGTCAATAACAACTTTTGCTCAACTGCAAACGGTTACTTATAATGTAAGTCCAGCAACCTTTGAGGAAACGGATTTAATTACTATAACAGTAAATGGTAACAGTATTAATGAAGCTACTTGGGGAGTTGTAGGAAATGTATTGTATATGTGGGCTTGGGCTTTTGACTTAAATGACACAACCCAAAAAGGTACTCCATTGAATGGTACTTGGGCAGTTTCTGATGAAGCAAGTATATTTACATATAATGCTGGAGCTGACACCTATACAAAAACAATAACTCCAACTACTTATTATAATGCCACAAGCATAGGTAAAATCGGGTTTTTGATTAAAGCTAAGAACGGAAATGGAGACAAAAAATCGCAAGACATACTGGTCGAAGTTGGTAATTTTCAGGTAACATTGACATCTCCATTGCAAAACAGTTCAACAATAATAGCATCAGGAGCAAACTTGTCTATTGCCGCAACTAATACTGCTGGAAATGCCAGTTATAATTTGAAAGCTAATGGAGTTTCTATCAATGCAAGTAGTAGTGCATCAAGTTACAGCTATATTCATACAAACATAACGGCAAATCAAAATTACGAGTTGGATGTAACGCAAGGAGCAACCACGATAACAAAAAAATTCTCAGTAATTGTAAATCCAATAACCATTTCTGCCACAATTCCAGCAGGTTTAGTAGAAGGTATTAATTACAATGCTGGAGATGCAACTACAGCTACATTGGTATTAGATGCACCTGGAAAAGATTTTGTATATGTGGCTGGAAGTTTCAACAATTGGCAACCAGGCGCGACTTATGCAATGAAAAAAGACGATACTCCCGACTCAACCAAATTCTGGTTAGAACTCAGCGGATTAGTTTCTGGAACAAATTATACCTATCAATATTGGGTTATCGACGAAACACCTATTGCAGGTTCGCCAACATTAGTTAAAACAGCCGATCCTTATTCGACTTTGGTTTTGAATAAAGACGAAGATCCTTATATTCCAGCAGGTAATTATCCAAATCTTCCCGCTTATCCAGTAGGGCAAGACAGAGAAGTTACCGTTTTGCAAACTGGGCAAACACCTTATGTTTGGAGTTCTGCTACGACCAATTTTGTAAAACCAGATAAAGATAAATTAGTCGTTTACGAAGTTTTGGTGAGAGATTTTGATGCGAACAGAAGTTATCAAAATTTAATCGATAAAATGGATTATTTCAAAAATCTAAAAGTAAACGCAATCGAATTGATGCCAATAATGGAGTTTGACGGCAACGAAAGTTGGGGTTATAATACTTCATTCCACATGGCTTTAGATAAAGCTTATGGCACAAGTGATAAACTTAAAGAGTTTATCGATTTATGCCATCAAAACGGAATTGCAGTAATTCTTGACGTTGCTTTGAATCACGCTTTTGGAAGAAATCCAATGGATAGAATGTGGATGAATGATCCTGATGGCGACGGTTGGGGCGGACCAGCATCGGACAGTCCTTATTTTAATGTGATCCCAACTCACAGTTATAATGTTGGAAGTGATTTTAATCACCAATTGACTAGAACAAAGACCTATACTAAACGAGTGGTAAAACAATGGATCGAAGAATACAAAATTGACGGTTTTCGTTGGGATTTAACCAAAGGTTTTACTCAAAACTGTGCCAGTGGAGACGCTTGTACAAATACCTATCAACAAGACAGGGTAGATGTGCTCAAAGAATATGCAAATTATTCCTGGAGTTTAGATCCTACACATTATATTATTTTTGAACATTTAGGAAATGATAACGAAGAGCAACAATGGGCAAATTATAGAATAGCCGAAACGCCGAGCAAAGGGGTTATGATGTGGGGCAAAATGACAAATGAGTACAATCAATTATCAATGGGTTACAATTCTTCTAACAATATCGAAAGAATGGGTTATGACAGCCACGGATTTTCAGCAAAAAGAGTTATCGGATATGCCGAAAGTCACGATGAAGAACGATTAATGTACAAAAACCTAACCTTTGGTCAAAGTGCAAATCCTGCTCATAACGTAAAAACATTAAGTACAGCTTTGTCCAGAATGTCTGCCATTGGAGCTGTTTCTCTGCTAGTTCCGGGGCCAAAAATGATTTGGCATTTTGGAGCATTAGGCTGGGAAAAGTCTATTTGGACTTGTAATAATAATTCCCTAAACACTGATTTCGACGGTGGAGTTCCTCCGGGTGATTGTAAATTGGACACTAAACCTCAGCCGCAATGGGCTGACAATTGGTTGGCTGATGCTAACAGAAATAAAATCTATTTTGATTGGGCAAAAATGATCGGCTTAAAAACTACCGAACCTGTTTTTAATACCAATATAACAGCCAATAGCGGTTTTGATATTCAATCAGGAAACACTTTTACACCTCGATTATTCATTTGGGACAATACGATGCCAACAACTCAATTACGAAATGTTGTAGTATTAACTAATTTTGATGTAAATACCCAAAATGTCGTTCCAAATTTTCCTTATACGGGAACTTGGTACAACTTGATGGACAATTCCACAATGGATGTAACAAGCACAACCGCAACAATTGCTATCGAAGCAGGGGGATTTAGAATTTATGGCAATAAACCCTCAACCTTAACAACCGATAAATTTGAATTCAACGGAGAAGTATATTTGTATCCAAACCCAACATCGAATTATTTCACTCTAAATACAGCGACATCTAAAGTCGAAATTTATTCCATAACAGGACAATTGGTAAAAAGTTTCAATTCAAATTTGTCTAACGAATATCAATTTCAAATTAGCGATTTGAAGCAAGGAATTTACTTTATAAAAGCTTTCGACGAAAACAAAGAATTAAAAGTGATGAAGTTGTTGAAGCAATAAAAAAGTTGTTGATAAAATAATTAAAGGCTGTCTTTTTGGGCAGCCTTTTTTTATTGATTTTTTTATAGGTTTTAGCACTCTGTAATTTTTTATTTAAATCTAGCTCTAAGAAATCGTTTTTTTTAAAATGTTATCAACACGAAAACGTGGTAGTTGTGTTTAATTTGAAGTATTCGTTTTTTATACGTCTATATTTTGTATTTTTATGACATATTAATCTAAAATCAATATTAATTATGAAAACAAAATTATTTTATTTATTTATTGCTTTGTTTGCATTTAGCATCAATGGCAAATCACAAACATGTACGCCAGGTTCGCCTTTCCCTCACTGTATTTCCTTAATTGGTCCTGGTATAAGTAATTGGGAAACTGATGTTTATTTAACCTCGGCTGATGGTAATATTTTTACTTTGGGAGATGTGCTAATTAAGGAAACGTCACCAGGATCAGGAATTGGAGGCGATATAAAATTTCGTCGTAATGGTGCTTGGGATTCTGTTCCAGGAAACCCTCCAGGATACGGGCCAGCAACGGGAACAGGGTTTCCTACAGGATCAGGAATTTCAGTTCCATTTGGACCAAATATTTCACCTATGCCAGGAGTTTGGAATGTTACTTTTACTTTAAGTACGGCTTCTTGGGCATTTACTCCAGGAACTCCAAATCCAACTGTAAAGATTTTTGGAACAGCAACAACACCTACTACAGGTGTGTCAATGTCAGCGACAAGTGCAACTACTTTTGTAATTAAAAAAGTTGCTTTAGCAGCGGGTAATGCGCAATTTGAAATAAACACAACACCTAGTGGTACACCAACCTTAGCAGTAATTGGTGGAACTGTTTTTCCTAACGGAATAGCAGATGATGCAGCGAAATTTATCCCGGTATCTTCAGCAAATGATTATGACGTAACATTAGATATTGCTTCTGGAGACTATACTTTTAAAGTAGCTACTTTCCCTTCCATAGCTCTTGTAGGAGGAGCAGTTGGAGGATGGCCAACTGGAGCTGTAGGTGAAATTGATGCTAATGTAATGACTACAACAGATGGAATTACCTATACCTTAAATAATCGTGCGGTTATACCAGGGGGGTGCGTGTTTCGTGGAGGTAATGCTTGGTCAGTGAAGTACGGAAATACTCCTTTCCCTACAGGAACTAATGCCGGTGGAAGCGACATAATTGTACCAGCAGGAATGGCTGGAAATTATAATGTTACTTTGAATACAACAACTGGAGCTTATGCTTTTACGCTAAATACAGTTGCTATTGTAGGTGATGGAGCAGCTGGGTGGCCACCATTCCCACAACCAGTTGGATATACTGATCCTAGTGCTTCAGTTATGAGTACAGTTGATGGTATTAATTATACTTTAACTGCTTTTGTAATAAACAATGGTAATGTGAAATTTCGTCAAAATAATGGATGGAATCCCTCATGGGGAGGCGGAGGATTTCCTACTGGAACTGGTGGAGGCGATATTGCTACAACTGCAGGAACTTACAATATAACTTTAAACAGAACAACTGGAGTATATAATTTTGGAACTGCACTAGCAGTCGCTAAATTTGATGCAGGAAGTTTTAGAGCGTACCCTAATCCAACAAAAAATAGCTGGAACATCACTTCTAATGAAGACATTACTTCAGTAAACGTGTATGACATTTTAGGAAAATCAGTTTATGCCAAAACTGCTTCATCTAAAGAAGTTACTGTTAATGCATCTGAACTTTCAAAAGGAGTTTACTTTGCAAAAGTTTCTACTGCTAAAGGAACTTCAACAGTTAAGTTAGTAAAAGAATAAACGAAGCTTATCTATAATGAATCCCTTACTGCAATTGCAGTAAGGGATTTTTTTTGGATTAAGAGGCAGAAAATTACCAATAAACATAATGAATGAAATTATACCGATTATGCATTCAATATAGTCTAATGATTTAGACTATTTTCATACTATATGAGCATTACAAAAGAACATTTCGGACTACAAAATAATTATAATTGGTATTATAAAATAATACCGTTTATGTATAAAAAATAGTCCAAGTACTTTATCGTTACTTTCTACTCCGTTTGT
>Ga0209702_10002031_pt1 | contig 36637 bp, 33 predicted proteins | sample FRY01_FD_187210 | JGI IMG/M metagenome (GOLD analysis project Ga0209702, IMG submission 187210) | Freshwater microbial communities from Lake Fryxell liftoff mats and glacier meltwater in Antarctica - FRY-01 (SPAdes) (version 2) | ecosystem: Environmental > Aquatic > Freshwater > Ice > Glacier...
AAAGCGATGGACTTTATGGATAGAATTTACTTACGAAAAAGAGCTGTTATTGAATCGGTGAACGACATTCTAAAAAATGTATGTTATATTGAACATACTAGACATAGATCTGTTGATAATTTTTTAACTAACTTAATCTCTGGTTTAATTGCTTATAGTTTTATGCCTAAAAAACCATCAATAAAAATTGCTAACATGCTACCAAATATTGGTGTAAATTAAATCGAACTCACGTTAATTAATTAATTAATTTTAATTTGTAAAACAATAAAACCAAAGCTGTATTTACATAATGGACTGTTATAATGCTAAAGTAGTTGTAGCGCCATTATGTAAAATAGTCGTTAAAAAGCAAACGTTCAACTAGGAGATTAATAACAACATTTAGCAACTGTTGCATTGATTTTATTAGAGCTTTTTCCTTGTCAATATACATAAGTGTTTTAATAATCTAGTTTGTCGTTTTGAAGAGTATTTATCAAGCACCTATAAATAAAAAAAAAGCCATCAAGAGTATAACTTTTTATTTGTCAAGAAACAACTAAAGTTGCTTTCACTAAGAGTAGTTATTAAACCAAGTAGTTGAGAATAATTTGCTACAGAAAAAAGAAAAGTTTTTAAGCATAATTAACAGCAACCACTTTTAACAAAACCAAAAAATATTTAGAACAAAACAATTACAAAGTTATAACTATATTCTCGCTGAAGTCAAAGGGTAAGTTACTAAGTCTTTAATTGTTTTTAAAAAAAAACCCACATCGTTGAGAGGTGGGTAAAAATTGCTATGAAAAAGAAATCCAAAGGTAGTGTCACATCTAACTTAGATTTATAGGTAAAATGCTTAATTTTTTATAATGATAGGTTTTTATCATATTGTGCCACTCAACCGCCATTGGGCTAACATTTTTAAAGACTGACAAATTCCTGGGCAATCATTTCCTCCCATTTATAAACCTTTAAAAATGATAAGCATACGATGATATTTATGAGTAAATAAAAGGTAGTTTATTTAAAATGAACTAACCATTAGATTGTATCATTTTGTATATAAAGCAAGCCTTTGTTATATTAAGACCGTTGTAAAATTGTAACAATTCGGTTTGAGTTTTTAATTTTTCAATTATGTCAGTCGGGAAATTGTTTAAATTTTAATATTCCTTTGTTTTCAGATTGAATATTCCTGTTTTTTGGCACATTTTCCCCTAATTTTTATAATTAAACGTAAATTTCCCTAGACTTCGATATAGATTAGGCACAATGCCTCCATCAGATTTTGAGTAGGCATTTTTTCAATTTCACGGTATCTTGCTAATCTTCCGTTAAACGAACTTTTTATTCCGCCAAATGTTCGCTCTTCTTTTAATCCTGTTTTACCTGTTAATTTATTGATTTGGTTACAATAGTACTAAAATTAAAAGTTAGAAAAACTTAGAGTTGGCGATAAACGAGCGAAAAATACAACTTCTCAGTAAGTGCACTACTAAAACTGTAAAAGAGTATGTATCTGCCAATGATGACAACCAATCAATACTTATAAGGTCTGTTGCCAATAGGATATTTGGTTAATAGATTGGTTATAGATAACCTACAAATTACTCTTGGATTTTTATAATTAATACAACAAGTTGTGGAGTTTTAAAATTAGAAATTAATATTAGAGTATCCAAATAGAATAATTTAAGGCTCGCGTATTGAATATATAGAAATGATTGTTAACTTGCGCAACAAAGACTTCCAATTGGATTTAAAAAATAATTTTAAAGAAATATTCCTAGTACTCATAGTTATTGTTTCTATTTTTCTACTTTTCGCTAATACATCAGCGTCTAAAAATGTAGTGTTGATAACTAAAATAACTTCAGAAAAAGCTGAGTCTCCTTTTCTAGTAGAACGATATCCTAAAAAGGTTACAGAAGATGTGCGTTATAAGTTAGATTCTCTATTAAAACGGATTAACAAATTGCATGATTTTCACGGATCAATATTAGTAGCAAAAAACAAAAAAATTGTGTATCAAAGTCAGATTGGGTATGCAGATTTTAGTAAGAAAATTTTTCTAAATAAAGAATCGGTATTCCAGTTAGCATCCGTAAGTAAACAGTTTACTGCAGCAGCTATTATGCTTTTGAATGAAAGGAATAAAATTAAGCTTACAGACACGGTAAATACTTATTTCCCAGATTTTCCATATGAAGGTGTAACTATTAAAAACCTTTTAAATCATACAGCAGGATTGCCGAAATATTTTTGGTTAGCAGAGCATAAATGGCAACAAACGAAAGCTCCTACAAACAGTGAAATGATGGCGTTGTTAGAATCAAGTAATGTTCAGCGTTTCTTTAAACCAGGGCATAATTTTGATTATTCTAACACCGGTTATTTTGTATTGGCTTCTATTGTAGAAAAAGTTTCTGGCACTTCTTTTAGTTCTTTCCTAAAGAGCAATGTTTTTGAACCACTGCAAATGAAACATTCTTATGTGTACAGCTTTGAAAATGATAGTGTTAAAGAGAATCAATTAGATGGGTATCGATTGTATAAAGGATGGAGGCACTTAAAAATACACAGCACTATAAATGACGCTATTGTTGGTGATAAAAATGTATACACCACCGCAGAGGATTTGTTTAAGTGGACACAAGGATTAAATTCTGGAAGACTACTTTCAAAAGAATCATTAGGCCTTATGTATTCAAAAGGGGAAACGGTTAATGGAAGAAAAGTACCGTATGGTTTTGGTTTTAGAATCAATACGAATGATGAAAAAAGTATCTATCATCATGGTAAATGGAATGGGTTTAGTACCGGACTTACAAAATATTTGAAAGATGATTTAGTCGTTATCGTTCTAGAGCACACTAGTTATAGAGCTATAAATTCACTTAATAAAAAAATAAAGAAAATTGTTACTGAAAATTTAAATATTTAATTTTTTTAAAATACCTGATATTCATCACCTTTTCTATCTCTAAATAGGAAACGGACGTAAATTTTAATGAAAAGCCTTAATAATTTCAAAAAACCAGTCATCATCCCATTTTAGTTTTATAATCTAAAGAACCCTGCTAAGGTTTGGTGAAAAAATTGTTTCACTTGAGCTATATGGAAATGATATTTTAAATTTTTTAATAAAACACGAACAAAATTTTTAAACTCCATTGTAAAATCTTAAATTCTAAATGCGTTATACCGTTTAGTTTTAAAAAATTTAACAATTATGTTATAAATCTAGTTATTTCTGACTTCATTTTTTTTTATATTAGCGTAAATTAATTAGATGTATTCAATAGGAATGGATCAAAAAATATAAAAAAAACCAATATGAAGAAAATTTTATTACTTAGCCTGTATATCGCTATTAGCTTTAGTTCATTAGCGCAAACTATTAATCTAGAAATGCCCTTGCCCCAAGAACAAAGTATTAAGAAAGGGGTTTTAGAAAACGGAATGACCTACTACATCCATGACACAAAAGTTACAAAAGGTGTGGCTAGTTATTATATAATACAAAATGTGGGCTCTGTTTTAGAGAAAGATAATCAACAGGGACTAGCCCATTTTTTAGAGCATATGGCATTTAACGGAACTAGAGATTTCCCTGGAAAAGGAATTTTAAATAAAATGCAAGAACACGGTCTTGTTTTTGGTAAAGATATTAATGCATATACATCTTTTGATGAAACCGTCTATAACATAAACAACATACCAACAACCCCAGAGTTAATTGATGCTGGATTGTCTATTTTACAAAACTGGTCTAATTATTTATCTTTAACTGACGAAGAAATTGATTCAGAAAGAGGTGTTGTTAAAGAAGAATGGAGAACACGCCAAAGCGGTGGTATGCGCATTTTACAACAAACAATTGGTACAATGTTTAATAATTCTATCTATTCAAAGCGCTTGCCTATTGGCCAAATGGAGGTTGTAGAAGGGTTTGATTATAAAGCACTACGCGATTTTTATCACGATTGGTATAGAACAGATTTACAAGCTATCGCTATTATTGGCGATGTAAGTGTGGATGAAATTGAGCAAAAAATCAAAGCATTATTTTCAACAATTCCTGCAGTACAAAATTCTATAGAACGCACAGAAGTTCGTATTCCGGATAATGAGGAACTTATTTATGACATGGGAATGGATAAAGAAGTAACTAGTTCGAATATTTCTTTTGGTATTCGTCATGATAAATCTTTAAAAAATGAAACAGTAGCCGATTTAAAAGAAAGTTTATTAAACGGAATGGTAACCTCAATTATTTCCACTAGATTAAACGAGATTAATCAAAAACCAGAATCTCCTCTTTTATTTGCAGCGGTTAATTATGGAAGTCTTTCTAGATTGAATAACGAATTTAGCGCACGTATAGTTCCAAAACCAAATAAGCAACATGAAGCATTTGATTTAGTGCTTTCAGAAATTAACAGAGCAGTAAAATTTGGTTTTACAAAAGCAGAAATAGCTATAGTTGTTGCACAATATACGGGATCTTATGAAAATCAAATTGCAGGATTAGGAAACAGAAGTCATGGACAAATTGTAAGAGATATACAAACGAATTATTTAGAAAATGCTCATATTACAGATGTCGCAAAAGAATTTGAAATTGCTAAAGTAATTTTTAGTCAATTAACCCAAGAAGAGTTAATAGCTCAAATACAAAAACTATACCTTAAAAAGAATAGATCTATAGTTGTTACAGGGGTAACAGGAAATGAAAATTTAACAAAAGAAGAAGCGTTAACTATTCTTAATAAAGTTGAAAATGACGAAAGTTTAAAAGGATATGAAGAAGAAGAGAATACAAAATCTTTAATGTCTGGAGTTGATTTAATTGCAGGGTCTATCGTTTCAGAAAAGGAAAATAAAGAAATTGGTTCAACAATTTTTACATTAAGTAATGGTATTCAAGTGCATTATAAGTTTGCAGACAAGAATAAGAATGATGTAAATTTAAGCGCTGTTAGTTATGGAGGTTTATCATTATTAAAAGTAGAAGATTTACCATCAACAATGTTGCTTAGTAATGTTATACAGATGTCTGGATTGGGTGATTTTTCTGCAATCGATTTGCCAAAGGTTTTAGCAGGTAAAAAAGCAAATTCTACAGCCCGTGTTGGTGGTATAGATGAAACCGTATCAGGATCTTCTTCAACAAAAGATGTAGAAACCATGATGCAATTGGTAAACTTGCGTTTTACAAAGCCTCGTTTCGATGAAACTTCATACAATGTGTTAATGCAGCAAGTAGACGCCTTTTTGATAAGAAAGAGCGAGCAAATACAATCTAAAATGCAAGATAGTGTTACTACAATTTTATATGGTAAAAATCATCCTACAGAACGTTTGTTTGATAAAAAACTGATGTCAGAAATGTCTTTTGATAAAATGAAAATGATTTATACAAGTAGATTTGCTAATGCAGGAGATTTTACATTCTTTATTGTTGGTGATGTTAGTAAAGAAACTATAAAACCATTATTAGAAATGTATATCGCTAGCATACCAACAACATCAGAAAAAGAAAATTGGAAAGACAATTCAACAAGTTGGATAAATAATAAAATAGATAAAGATGTGTTTTTAGAAATGAAAGATCCTAAAACATCGGTTCGTGTGGTTATTAAAAACGACATGAAATACTCTTTAAAAAATTCAATATTAATGAGAGCAATGGGCGATGTGCTGCAATTGCGTTATACAGAGTCTTTAAGAGAAGAAGAAGGCGGTACTTACGGTGCAAGCTCTAGAGGTTCAATTTCTAGAAGACCAACCGAAGAAGCATCAATTTCTATAAATTTTGATTGTAATCCAGATTTAGCAGAAAAACTAATAAGTATTGTTCACAAAGAAATTGAATCAATTAAAAATGGCGTTATTCAACAGGCTGATTTAGATAAAACGTTGACCAATTATTTAAAAGAAAGAGAAGAAAGCAAGAACTATAACAGATATCAAATGAGTTTGTTAATGAATTCTGTGCTAGAAGGATATAATATGAATGATCCCAAAAACTATGAAAACATTGTAAAATCAATAACTCTAAAAGATTTGGAAAATATTGCTAAAAAATTAATAAAAAACAGCAAATCTTACGAGATTGTTTTTAAACCAAAAAATTAAAAAACTAAAGATTTATTATTAGAAGCTTCTCAATTTTGAGAAGCTTTTTTTTACAATTATTATTCTTTTCTGAGTCAACATTCTTCAAAGTAATTTTTTTTGCAGCTAGCTTTTTCTTCTTTTTGGGATTTAGAAAACGAAAACTCCCTGTTAAGCAATGTTTTAAAGTGATTTTAAACTAATAAACGCACATTCCATAATAACTTTTGAGATTTTCTTTCAGTGAATTTATTTTTTATATAAGAAAGGGAATTTGAAATTTTTTCGATGCTATTATTTCCCTCAAATAAATGATACAAATCTTCTTTCGCAATCAATTTTTAACCAAAACATCTTTTGTCAATAAATTAATAACTCTTGTAAAAAAGTAACTAATTCTTAGTTTTTGTTCGTTTACCTCTAAAATTTAATTTTAGTTGTATAAATGTAATTTACATAAATTTAAGGTGATGTTCCTTTTAACGTATTACGGTATAAAATTGATTTCTTGATTTATTATTTAAAACTTGTTTTTTTCTTTTATTAAATAGAAATAGATACTATTAGATGCTGCAACAATAAAAAGGACCATAAAAAAGCACGAATCCAATTTCTTTTAATTAATAGTTTTAAAAGCTTTTGATTCGTGTTTCCCTCGGATATTTTAAAATGTAGTGGAGCAAAACTTAGAAAAGTAAATATCCACAGAAATACTACGATTAATAAAGTAAGAATAGTTGTAAAGTTAAGTGTTAAAAATAACGCAACTATTGCTAAGGCTAGTTGTGAAAGCATTAAAGGCACAACAACAATTGCAATACGATTTGTGTATTTTTGATGCCATTTAATTAAATTTTCTGATGTGTAATACGTAAAACTTGGATATATAATAAGTTGTACCATCCAAATAAGAACAACCAAACCAGCATCAACTAAAAGTGAAATTTGTAAGATAATTTGCGAATAGTCTAACATCAGTTACTTTTTAATGAAGGCATATTTTTGAAGTACTTCTAGACTTGTATATTGTAAAGATTTTATATGCGTTGCTTCTAGAAGAATAAAAGGAGCTTTTCCTACTTTTTCTGCCTGCAACCATCTAGAAATACACAAACACCATTTGTCACCAGCTTGTAATCCTGGAAAATTCCATTGCGGAATTGGCGTCATTAAGTCATTTCCTTTAGAGGCAGAATAGTCTAAAAAATCTTGTGTAACTATTGCGCAAACAGTGTGTGTGCCAACATCGTGAGAAATTGTTCTACAAAAACCATCTCTAAAATAACCAGTTGCTGGTTCTGTGCAACAGCTTTCTAAGGGTTTATTAAATACGTTTAATTCCAAAATTAATTGCTTTAAGGTTATGGGTATAAAGATACAAAAACGAATTTTCTAAAACTCTTTTGCACCAAATTCGCTCTTAATAAATTTCGATTTATTTTTAGTGCTATTAAAGTTATAGGTTAAGTTTAAACTGATCATGTCTACTTCATATACATAATTTGTAGTTGTGTAAAAAGAACCGGTTTTATAAGTTGTAATTCTCTGCTCGTTAGTTTTTAGCCAACCTAAATCTATATTTTGCCATTGTAAAGTGGCAGATAACCTGTTTTCTAAAAATGTTTTTTGCAAGGTTAAATTAGGTGAATAAAAACGAGAATCTTCTCCTTGTGCGGTCACCATTTCAGATAAATAATTTAAGGTGAATTGCAAAGTAGCGGTTTTCCAAAAGTTATAAGTAGAATTTAAATTGATGGAATATTGGGTGGCGTTATTACTTATTCTGTCGCCTTTATAATTGCCGTTGATGTCAAAATTAAAAACATTTAAACCAATAAAATTAGACCAGTTTTCGGTTGATTTTAATTGCGCACCAACTTCTAAACCAAGGGTTTTTCCTTGTCCAACATTTGTGTAAGTTCTATCTAAAATAGTATCATTATAAACTTCATTTACCCTGTTTACCAAGTTTTTTACATTTCTAAAATACGCTGTTGCATAAACTGAATTTCCTCTTCTAAATTTTTTAGAAATCCCTAATTCAACCAAATCTACAAATTCAGGAAGTAAGTTTGCATCCCCTTGTTCAAAAGTTTCAGAATGTTCTCGTTCTCTAAAAGGATTCATTTTAAAAGTAGTCGTTCTTTCTACTCTTCTGCTATAAGTGGCTTTAATTTTAGTATCCTTCTCCAGAGAATATTGTAAAGTTGCTGACGGATATAATTGCAAATAATCATATTTTAAAACTTCTTTAGTAAGCTCGCTTTCTGCTTGTAAAGACAATTTTCTATCCATTTTTTCTAAACGAATTCCTGCAGCATATTCCCATTTTTGTTTTTTGCCTGATAAATTTAAATACCCAGAATGCAAGGTTCTTTTCAGGTCTATTTCACTGGTGAATTCTGGCACAGTTTCAAAAACACCAGTCGTATTATTTCTTCTTGTGTATAAAAAATCTCCTTGATGATTTAAAAAACGGTATTGATAACCTGTTTCTAATTTCCCGAAAGAGAAATCTGCAAATTTATAATCCAATTGAAAAAGTGTTCCATATAAAGGGTTGTTATTCGTGTTGTATTCATCTTGTATAATTTTAGAAGTATTAGGATATCCTAAATTTCTATTGGTAGTTGGTCCGCCAAGTAAGGTGTATTCGTACAAAAAAGTAGTCGATAATTTTGAATCATCTGCGAATTTATGCGAATAATCAAAACTACCTAAAGCAAAATCACTGGTTCTAATTCGTAAATTCTCGTTGTAATATTGAAACGTATACAATCTATTATTGCTGTTTGCGGGTTGCACAGCATTGTTATCGAAATACAAAATATCAGCTCTTCTATCTTTACTTCTTTTTCCTGCAAAAAATCCTATTGTAAATTCATTTTTTTCATCTGGAGTAAAATCAATAGTAAAACGACCGCTTGCATTTTCTTCATCAAAAGAACGTTCACCATCCGAAGGAAAGCTTGTTTTTACATTATTAATAATTGTAAAAACGTCGCCTTCTCTTCGTCCTGCTAAATCATTTCTTTGATAACTTGCGCCAAAAGAAAAATTCCATTTGTCTTTTCTGTAGTTATAAGTTGCATCAATTCCGTACCGTTTTGCACTTTCAGAATTGTCATAATCTTCGACTGATGGAAAGCCAGATCGTATATTTACTTGTGTAAAAGTTCCGTCGATTACACCTTTTTTAGTAAAAATATTTATAATTCCTGCTTTTCCTTGTGGATCATATTTTGCAGACGGAGCTGTAATAACTTCTACTTTATCAATCGCATTTGCGGGCATCTGATTTAAAATAGTGGCAGCATTTCCTTGCACAGGTTTCCCGTTTAACAAAACCACAAAACCAGTGGCGCCTCTTACACTAATTTCTCCTGTTCCGTTTACAGAAACCGAAGGCAGGTTTTTAAGTACATCGGTTGCAGTTCCACCAGTGCTATTTTTAAACTTGGTAGCATCAAAAATTTGCTTGTCAATTTTGCTAATAACAGCCGCTTTTTCTGATGTTATAAGTATTTCATTTAGTTTGTTTCCTAAAGATAATTTGATGGTTCCAAGATCTTTTTTTTCATCAGAAAAAATAATATTTTCAATTCTTTTAGACTGATAGCCTATAAATGAAATCTCTAAAGAATAGGTTCCTTTTTTAATTCCATCAAAAGTAAAAATACCTTTTTCGTTAGTTATAACTCCAGTAATCAGATTTTTAGTAGTTTTTTTGTATAACGCAGCTGTTGCGTATTCTAGAATAGAATTGTCATCAGAATCAATAATTTTACCAGTTATTTGTGCGGATGTAAATTGAGTTGTAAGAATAAATAAAGTTAGAATTAACCAACTTTTTAGTGATTTAAGCATCATAAAATTTAAAAATATTTTTATTTTGTTGATAGCATTGTATTTGTGGCAACGGTTCTAAAACCCATATGGTCTGAGGCAGAATCTACCGACACTCCCATTTTTGCAGAAATTCTAAAACTTGCACAATATGACGCATGGCATAAAAAAGAGCCACCCTTCATTATATATTCTACTTGATACGGATTACTTGGGCTGTAAGACTTGTTTGCGCCTTTAGGGTTTAATAAAGGTTTAGAAATATCTATTTCATTGTAGTAATTCACGTTGAATAAATCGGCGGTAATTTCCCAGACATTACCCGTCATATCGTACAATCCAATGCTGTTTGCAGGGTATGATTTTACGGGCGAAATAAATTCAAATCCGTCTTTAGAATCATTTCTAGTAGGAAAAACACCTTGCCAAGTATTTGCATTGGCATTTAAAACTGAAGCGTCATTTCCCCAAGTAAAAATTGTATTTGAGTTGGTTCCTTGCGCAGCAGATTCCCATTCAGATTCTGATGGTAAACGTCTATTTGCCCATTTGCAATAGGCTAACACGTCTTTTAAAGAAACATGAACTACAGGAAAATTTTCTTTGCCTTTTAAATTAGAATTTGGGCCTTCTGGATGTTTCCAGTTTGCACCAATTTTCCACGTCCACCATTGTCCGTAATTATTCATATCTGCAATTGCATTTACGTTTTTATTAAAAAGTAAACTGCCAGGTTGTAAAATAGAATCATGAGGTTTAGGCGTGTTTGCAGGTAATTGCGTTTTCATTTCTTCCCAATCTATTTTTCTTTCAGCAATGGTTACATATTTTGTAGCATTCACAAACGCTGTATATTGTTTATTCGTAACTTCTGTAGCATCGATATAAAAACCATCGACCGTAACTAAATGTGCCGGTTTTTCTCTAGGCATTGCAAACTTATCGGTCTCTTTTGCGCCTTGTAAAAAGGTTTTGTTTGCCACCCAAATCATGCCTTCAGGAGTTTTTATTTCGAATATTTCTGCTGTTTTCGAGTCTTCATTTTTTGATTTTTTACAACTAGAAAGCGATAAAAAAGTTAAAAAAAGGAACGAATAATAGGTGAAAGCTGTTGGTTTATTTTGATATAACATGGTTTGTTTCTTGAAATGTAAAAATAAGTTATTATTTAATTTCTCTACAGTTTATAGGCTTACAATGTTAAGTGAATTTTATTTGTAAACCTACTAGTACTTACCAGTTGTTTAATTGGAATTTTATTTTATATTTGTAACATGGAAATTGTGTCGTTACAAAAAGATTCTGGAACACCTAAATACAAGCAAATAGTTACTTCTATTGAAAATGCTATTATTAATGGTTTGCTAAAAAAAGGAGATAAATTACCATCATTAAACACTATAAAAATCAACATTCCCTTTCTAGAGACACTGTTTTAGTAGCTTTTAACGAATTGAAAAGCAGAGGGATTATTCATTCTGTTGTAGGTAAAGGATACTATGTTTCGACAGAGAATATAAAAGTTGCGCAAAAAATATTTTTATTGTTTGATGAATTAAATTCTTTTAAAGAAGATTTATACAATTCCTTTTTACAAAATTTAGGAGATAATATTCAAGTTGATATTTTTTTCCACCATTTTAATCAAGATGTTTTTGCAAAACTGATCAATGATAATGTAGGCAATTACAGTTCTTATGTAATTATGCCGGCAAATTTAGTGGGCACAGAAAAAATAATTCAAAATTTACCAAAAGATAAAGTGTTTATTTTAGATCAAATGCATAAAGGTTTAGAGGAATATCCTGCTATTTATCAGAATTTTGAAAAAGATATTTTTAACGGACTTTCTTCTGGATTAAACAGTATTTTAAAGTATCAAAAAATAGTTTTATTATTTTCGGAAGACAAACAGCCAAAAGGTCTTTTAAATGGATTTCAATTATTTTGTAATCAATACAATCTTGTTTACGAAATTGTTTCATCTGTAAAAGAAAGAGTTCTAGAAATAGGTGAATTGTATCTTGTTCTAGATGATCAAAACTTAATTAGAATCATCAAAAAAATAAAAGAAAACAAACTTATTCTAGCAAAAGATATTGGCATTATTTCTTATAATGACACGATGTTAAAAGAAGTTGTAGAAAACGGAATTACCACAATTTCTACAGATTTTAGTTTGATGGGAGAAAAATTGGCGCAAATGATTTTGAATAACAATCGTGTTAAAATAGAAAACCCGAGTAGTTTAATTGTAAGAAAATCCATTTAGAAATAATGTATACAGTTGATGAAGTAAAAGAAAGTAATTTTAGTTTTTTAGAATTAAAAGACTCCAATAATACTGCAAAAGCAATAATTTATTTAGATGAAGGAGGAAGGCTTCAAGAACTAAAATTTAAAGATATTTTTTTAATTAAAGAGCAACCAAATTTTGAGTATAAAGATTCGTATGCGTCTTCAATTTTGTTTCCTTTTGTAAGCAGAATTAAAGAAGGTAAATACTTGTTTCAAGAAAAAGAGTATCAACTAAATTGCAATCAAACCGGTGATAACGCATTGCATGGTTTGGTTTATAATAAAAAATTTGAGTTGATAAGCAAAGAAGAAAATACTAATTTTTGTGCGGTTACAATTGCCTATAAAGAAACAGAAGTAAGTAAAGGCTTTCCTTATACCTATGAAATTTATGCAACCTATACGCTTTCTAAAAACGGTATTAGCCTCTCCATAAAAATAAAAAATACAGATTCAAAAACGTATCCTTTTACTTTAGGTTGGCATCCTTATTTTTTAAGTGATGATATCAGCAAAAGTTCTTTACGTTTTAAAAGTGATCAAAAAATAGAATTCGATAAAAGTTTAATCACCAAAAAAGTGATAGACCATAAAACTGAAGAAGAATTTAAAATTGAAGAGAAACAATTAGATGATTGTTTTATCTTAAATTCAGATGCTTTTCAATTTAAAACACCCACTTATCAAATAGAAATTTCTACAGATAAAAAAGAAAATTATCTGCAATTATACACGCCAAAAGGTCTTTCTATTATAGCAATAGAGCCCATGACAGGTATTTCTAATAGTTTTAACAATAAAATAGGTCTACAGGTTCTAGCACCTAATGAAACCTATGCAATAACTTGGACTGTGAAATTGATGAATAATTAAACATATTATAATGAGCGCAGCACTAATTAAAGAAGTAAAAACAAAGTTTATAAAAACCTTTAAAATCGATCCAATTTTGGTTTTTTCTCCGGGAAGAATAAATATTATTGGAGAACATACAGATTACAACGGAGGTTTTGTTTTTCCTGCAGCTGTAGACAAGGGTATTGCGGCAGCAATTCAAAAAAGCGATGCAGGTTTTTGCACTGCAATTGCGTTAGATTTAGAGAGCACTATTGAGTTTGAATTAGACAAACTAAAACCATCTAAAGAAGGAAGTTGGGAAAACTACGTTTTAGGTGTGGTGGCAGAAATACAAAATAGAAATAAAGTTGTTGGCGATTTCAATATTATTTTTAAAGGAAATATTCCAGGAGGAGCAGGCATGTCGTCATCCGCAGCTTTAGAAAACAGTGTGGTTTTTGGTTTAAATGAATTGTTTGATTTAGGCTTAACAAAGACAGAAATGATTTTAATTTCACAAAAAGCAGAACACAATTATGTAGGTGTAAAATGTGGTATTATGGATCAATATGCAAGTATGTTTGGCCTTAAAAATAACGCATTATTGCTAGATTGTAGAACTATAGAATCTAAGCCGTACGAAATCGATTTTAAAGACCATCAATTAGTATTGATAAACACAAACGTAAAACATAGTTTGTCTGATAGTGCTTATAATGATAGACGTTCTGTTTGTGAAAACGTTGCAGAAATCTTAAAAATTGAAACTTTAAGAGAAGCATCAGAAGAAGATTTAGAAAAAATTAGAGGCAAAGTTACCCCAGAAAATTATCAAAAAGCATTGTATGTTATTCAAGAAATAGACAGAACTCAAAAAGCAGCAATTGCAATTAAAGAAGATGATTTAGTTACGCTTGGGGCTTTAATTTATGCTTCTCATACAGGGCTGCAATATCTATACAAAGTAAGTTGTGACGAATTAGATTTCTTGGTAGCACAAGCAAAAAAAAACAAACATGTTTTAGGAGCCAGAATGATGGGTGGTGGTTTTGGAGGTTGCACGATTAACTTAATCGCAAAATCGGAAGTAAAAGCATTTGCAGATGTTGCATCCAAAGCATTTAAAAATAAATTTAATAACGAATGTTCTGTCTATTTTGTAGAACTTTCTGATGGCACGCGTTTAGTTAAATAATCAACTAAAAAAAAGTAAAATGGAAAACACTAATTTACAAGAGTACTCGCATAAAAGGTTTAATATATTAACTGGTGAATGGGTTTTGGTTTCTCCGCACAGAGCTAAACGTCCTTGGCAAGGTCAAAATGAAGAAATTTATACAGAGAAAAGACCTGCGTACCATGAAACTTGTTATTTATGCGCAACAAATACAAGAATGAATGGGGAAATAAATCCTGACTATAAAGACGTCTTTGTTTTTACAAATGATTTTGCGGCACTTCAAAAAGACACTCCTTCTTTTTCTGTAAACAATGGTTTGTTAAAGGCGCAAAGTGAAACCGGAATTTGTAAAGTAATTTGTTTTAGTCCAAATCATTCTAAAAGTTTGGCACAAATGGAAGTGGAAGATATTAAAAAAGTGGTGCATGCTTGGCAAAGAGAATTCAAGGATTTAGGCGCAAATGAAAACATCAATTATGTGCAAATTTTTGAAAATAAAGGTGCTGTAATGGGTTGTAGTAATCCGCATCCTCATGGTCAAATTTGGAGTCAATCAACCTTGCCAAATGAAGTTGATAAAAAAGATAAACATCAAAAAAAATACTTTGATAAAAATAAAACTAGTCTTTTAGGAGACTATTTACAGCAAGAATTAGTAGCTAACGAGCGAATTATTTTTCAAAATGATGATTTTGTGGTGTTAATTCCGTTTTGGGCAATTTGGCCTTTTGAAGCGATGATTGCTCCTAAAAAAGCACAAAAAGATATTTTACAATTATCAGATATTGAAGCAAAAAATTATGCAGAAGCAATTTCCGTAATTACGCAATTATATGACAAGTTATTTAATACTTCCTTTCCGTATTCAAGCGGAATTCATCAAGCACCAACAAATGGAAAAGAAAATGAGCATTGGCATTGGCACATGAGTTTTTATCCGCCTTTGTTAAGAAGCGCAACTGTTAAGAAATTTATGGTGGGTTATGAAATGTTTGGTTCGCCGCAAAGAGACATTACGGCCGAAGTTGCAGCCAATAAATTAAGAGATTTATTATAATAAGTATAGAAAGAGAGGCGAATAGAATTTTAAATATTACATATTATCAGGAGATTATATGGTTTATTTGAATTTTATGTAATAAAAGTAAGAGTATTTGTAATATTCGTAAAACTTAATAAAGTTTTTTAATAATATTTGTAAATACCAATTTAATCTTTAGATTTGTTGCTCACAAAGAAATATAAGATGTTAAATAACAGTTTTACACGTTTCTATTTTTACTTTTATTTTTACAATAAAAGCAGAGACTTTGTATCATGTTATTAAGTAACACATATAAAATATAAAGTCTCGAATTTAATTCGAGGCTTTTTTTTTGACATTATTTGTAATTAATGAATAAAATTATTGCCATACAAGGAGCTCAAGGCTCAAATCATCATAAGGTTGCGTGCGACTTTTATGGGGAATCAGTAAAATTAAAAGAATGCATGTCTTTTGATGCATTGGTGCATTGTCTTTTGGATAAATCTGCAGATTTTGGAGTAATGGCTTTAGAGAATACAATTGCAGGGTCTATAATACCTAATTATGCATTAATAGACAACCACAATCTGCATATCATTGGCGAAGAATATTTAAATATTCATCATCATTTAATGGCTTTAAAGGGTCAAAGCATTCAAGATATTAAAGAGGTTTGGTCTCATCCAATGGCGTTATTGCAATGCAAAGAGTTTTTTAGAAAGTATCCGCATATAAAATTAGTGGAAGATGTAGATACAGCAGACGTTGCAAAAAGAATTTCTAAAGACAATTTAATTGGTATTGCAGCAATTGCTCCAAAGATAGCCGCAGAAATTTTTGAATTAGTTATTATTGAAGACGATATTCAAACGATAAAAGACAACTCAACACGTTTTGTAATTGTTCAAACAAAACAACCGCAAGCATATTTAGAGGTTAATAAAGCGTCTATTAAATTTCAATTAAGTCATAAAAGAGGAAGTTTGGCAGCCATTTTAAATGCTATGAGCGATTGTAAAATGAATTTAACCAAAATACAATCTTTACCAGTAATAGATACACCTTGGAAATATTCATTTTTTGTTGATGTAACTTTCGAGGATTTTAAAGAGTATCAAAAAGCATATTCTTTAATAGAAATAATGGCAGAAGAGTTTAAAGTTTTAGGAATTTATAAAAACGGTAGAAAATAGCGAAGCTAATATGATACAACCAGCTAAAAGATTAGATACAGTTCAAGAGTATTATTTTTCTATTAAATTAAGAGAAGTAAGAAATTTAGTAGCTGCAGGAAAACCAATTATCAATATGGGAATTGGTTCTCCAGATTTACAACCACCAGCAAAAGTTTTAGAGGCAATTCAATCTAGCTTAACGGATGTAAATGCACATAAATATCAATCATATCAGGGTTTACCAGAATTAAGAACAGCAATAGCTGATTTTTACAAAAAAAAGTATGGTGTAGTAGCGAATCCAGAAAACGAGATTTTGCCTTTAATGGGTAGTAAAGAAGGAATTATGCATATTTCTTTAGCTTTCTTAAATGAAGGCGATAAAGTGTTAATCCCCAATCCCGGTTACCCAACCTATACATCTGTAACTAATTTAGTAGGCGCAGTGCCACTTTTTTATAATTTAAGAGAAGAAAACAACTGGCAACCAAATTTTGAGGAATTAGAAAACCAAGATTTATCAGGTGTAAAAATAATGTGGGTTAATTATCCGCACATGCCAACAGGTACAAACGCAACTTTAGAAACTTTAGAAAAGTTAATTGCATTTGGTAAAAAGCATCAAATTTTAATAATCAATGACAATCCTTATAGCTTTGTTTTAAATGACAATCCTATGAGTATTCTACAAGTTGAAGGCGCAAAAGACATTGCTTTAGAATTAAATTCTTTAAGTAAAACGTTTAATATGGCGGGTTGGCGAGTTGGCATGGTTTTAGGAAATGCCAAATTAGTTAATGAAATATTAAAAGTAAAGAGTAATATGGATTCTGGTATGTTTTATGGAATTCAAAAAGGCGCCATAGAAGCACTACAATTATCAAATGATTGGTTTGTTGCCCAAAATAAAATCTATAAAGAACGCAGAGCTTTAATCTGGGAATTGGCAGATAAGTTAGAAACAACCTATGATAAAAATGCCACGGGATTATTTGTTTGGGCAAAAATAGCCCACGGAAAAAAATCAGAAGAAGTTACAGATTTTGTATTATACGATAAAGATATTTTCATAACTCCAGGAACCATTTTTGGAAGCCAAGGAGAAGGATATATTCGTTTTTCGTTGTGTGTAACAACAGAAATTATAAAGGAAGCAATTAGTAGGTTTGATGAGTAAGTTAGTGGTTTTTTAGTAGCAGTAGCAGTATTAGTAGGTAGTTTGCACATTTTATCAATTTAGAGAAATAGAGAATTGGCAACTTTAAAATTAAAAGAGTTAAGAATAAAATGAACGTATTTGTAATCGGAGTTGGTTTAATAGGCGGAAGTATGGCGTTGGATATTCAGAAAGAATATACGGATGCTGTTATCTATGGAATCGATTTGAATGATAATAATCTAAACGAAGCGATAGAATTAGGCGTAATTCATAAAAAAGCGACGTTTGTAGATTTAGAAATTGCAACGATTGTAATTGTTTCAATTCCTGTAGATGCCCAATTAGAAGTAATTCCGAAAGTTTTAGACCATATAAACGATCATTGTCTGGTAATTGATGCTGGTTCTACAAAACAACAGATTTGTAAACTATTAGAAAATCATCCGAAAAGAAGAAATTTTTTAGCAGGACATCCAATTGCAGGGACAGAGTTTTCTGGGCCAAGCGCCGCTATTACCGGTTTGTTTCAAGACAAAACAAATATTATTTGTGAAGTAGAAAAAACAGCTTTTAAATTACAAGAAAAGGCGTTAGAAATTTTTGCAAAATTAGGAATGAGAATCCGGTATATGGATGCAGTTTCTCATGACAAACATATTGCGTATGTATCACATTTATCACACATAAGTGCATTTATGTTAGGTAAAACGGTTATTAATAAAGAAAAAAATGAACGCGATATTTTTGATATGGCAGGTTCAGGATTTGCATCTACAGTTCGTTTGGCAAAAAGTTCGCCTGCAATGTGGACGCCAATTTTTAAGCAAAATAAAGAAAATATACTAGAAACACTAGAAGAATATATTGGCAATTTAAAACACTTTAAAGAGTTGATGGAACAGGATAATTTCTCTGAAATTTATAATGAAATGGAGAATACAAATTATATAAAACAAATTTTAAACGGTATAAAATAAATATGCCACAATCAATAGAAAAATGAAGAATACAAAAGAATTAAGAACATGGTTGGATGACATGAAATTAGAGCATCCTCTAGTAATAGCAGGGCCTTGTAGTGCAGAAACCGAAGAACAGGTTTTAAAAATTGCACACGAATTAAAAGATTCTGATGTAAACTATTTTAGGGCTGGAATTTGGAAGCCAAGAACAAGACCTGGAATGTTTGAAGGTGTTGGTGAAATTGGTTTAAGATGGTTAAAGAAAGTTAAAGAAGAAACAGGTATGAAAACCTGTACAGAAGTAGCAAATGCAGCACACGTAAAACTAGCAATCGATAATGACGTAGATTTATTATGGATAGGTGCACGATCTACAGTATCGCCATTTATTATGCAAGAAATTGCAGATGCTTTGCAAGGTACAGACAAAATTGTGTTGGTAAAAAATCCGGTAAATCCAGATTTAGCGCTATGGTTAGGCGGAATTGAAAGATTATATACTGCAGGAATTAAAAATCTTGGAGCAATTCACAGAGGGTTTTCTACCTACGAAAAAACGAAATATAGAAATATTCCTGAATGGCAATTAGCGATTGAGTTTCAAAATAAATTTCCAGATTTACCATTAATTTGTGATCCATCGCATATTACCGGCAACAGAGAAATGATTTTTGATGTTTCTCAAACAGCTTTAGATTTAAATTTTGATGGTTTAATGATTGAAACTCATTTTGATCCAGACAACGCTTGGAGTGATGCTGCACAGCAAGTTACACCTACAAAATTAAAGCAAATTATGGAGGATTTAAAGATTAGAAAAGTAACAAATACAGAGGCAGCATACCAAAGTTCTTTAGATAATTTACGTGCTCAGATTAATGTTGCTGATGATCAATTAATTGAATTGTTAGGCAAAAGAATGAAAGTTTCTGCTCAAATTGGTGCTTTAAAGAAAGAAAAAAACGTAGCTGTTTTGCAGTCTAAACGTTGGAATGAAATTCTTGGAAACATGATTTTAGAAGGAGAAAGTAAAGGTTTAAGTGAAGAATTTGTTTTAAAAATGTTTAAAGCAATTCATCAAGAATCTATCAATCATCAAGAAAAAGTGATTAATGGATAATAATTTGGTAAGATTATTATGCTGAACTTGTTTCAGTATCTGTTATAAATTTTTATATAAAATACCTTCAAGTTTTTAAAATTTGAAGGTATTTTTTTTGGGCGTTCCCAAGCAAAAAAGCTTGGTCAGGCTTTCGTTACTCGCTTTTTTATGCTGAATTTATTTCAGCATCTAGAAATATTCAAAAGTAATATATTGATTATATAAGATATTGCATCGAGTTCTGCATAAAAAGAGCTCAAACAGGCCACTCAATCCTTAACGCGAAGCGCTAACTTTAATTAGAAAATTTTTTTAAAATTACTATTCGAATATTTAAATCCTTTAGGCGTCAAAACGTAAAGGTTTTTTTACTCAAAATCTCAAAGGTTTTAAAATTTTTGAGATTTAATTATTAAGCAAAAACTTTGTTTTCTAGGTTTTTATGTGTTAAAAAAATATTGGCGCATTTTAAGCCGTTATTTTCATAGAGCCGCTTTGAGTGAAATTTATTTTTTAGAAATTTTGTAGGCAGAAGTTTTTTTTAATTCGTGAATTAGTGCCAATTTCAAAGCATTTTTTCATAAATCAATTTTAATTCAGCATCTTTGTAGTAATGACAGGAATAGTATACAAATCTACAGGAAGTTGGTATCACGTAAAATCGAAAGATGGTGAGTTTCATAAATGTAGGATGAAGGGTAAATTCAGAATTGAAGGCATCAGAAGCACTAATCCCATAGCGGTTGGTGATAAAGTTGTGTTCGATTTAGAAAAAAAGGGAGACGAAGAAACAGGTGTAATCAAAAAGATTTTAGACAGAGATAATTTTATCGTTAGAAAATCTGTAAACTTGTCTAAGCAAATACATATTATTGCGTCAAATATCGATCAGGTTTTTTTGCTGATTACAATCGATAACCCGCCAACTTTTGCTGCTTTTATAGATCGTTTTTTAGTATCTACAAGAGCGTACAGAATAGAAACCATTTTAGTGTTTAATAAAATAGATTCTTATAAACTTGAGCAAAGAGCAGAAATTTTATATTTAAAAGATATTTACGAAAAAATTGGTTATTCGTGTGTAGAAGTCTCATCAACAGAAAATAAAAACGTAGACACCATTAAAGAATTAATGACTGGTAAAACCTCTATGTTTGTAGGTCATTCAGGAGTAGGGAAATCTACTTTAGTAAACGCAATAGAACCTTTATTAAACCTAAAAACTAAACAAATTTCTGAGCAGCACAAACAAGGGCAACATACCACAACTTTTGCAGAAATGTTCGATTTAAGTTTTGATGCAAGAATTATTGATACGCCAGGAATTAAAGGATTCGGAATTGTAGATATCGATAAATACGAATTAGGAGACTATTTTCCAGAGTTTTTTGCTTTAAAACACAATTGTAAATTCAATAATTGTATTCATACAAAAGAGCCACATTGTGCTGTAAAAGATGCTTTAGAAGCAGAAGAAGTTTCATGGTCTCGATACAAAAGCTATCTTCAAATTTTAAATGGAGAAGAAGAATCTGAACATTACCGTACAGATATTTGGGACGAAGAAGAGAATTTAGAATAAAGAATGAAAATTGTTATTCAAAGAGTTTCAGAAGCAAACGTTACAATTAATAAAATAAAGGTAGCATCCATTAAAAAAGGTATATTAATCCTTTTAGGTATTGTAGACGATGATACGCAAGAAGATATCAATTTCTTGGTTAGAAAGGTTGCTAATCTTCGCATTTTTAATGATGAAAACAAAGTGATGAATAACTCCCTTTTAGAAGTAGGCGGTCAGGTAATCGTAGTAAGTCAGTTTACGTTGCAAGCATCCACCAAAAAAGGAAATAGGCCTAGTTATATAAAAGCAGCGAAGACAGTTGTTGCAATACCGTTGTATGAAAACTTTGTACAAACTCTAGAAAAAGAATTGAACAAAAAAGTGCAAACGGGCGAATTTGGTGCGGATATGAAAGTGGCACTGATAAATGACGGACCGGTAACGATCATTATCGATTCTAAGAATAAAGAGTAATTTTTTATGGATTTTTTTGACGCTCATACGCATAGTTTATCTTCGGGTAAAAAGGTGTTTTCAATCCTTAATACCCATCCGGATTCATTAAATTTTACGCAAGCTTTTTCAATCGGAATTCATCCATGGTTTCTAAATAAAGAAAAAATTGAAGAACATTTATTAATTGTAGAAAGTAAATTACATCATAAAAACTGCTTGGCTATCGGAGAATGTGGTTTAGATAAAATGATTGCTATTGATTTTGAACTTCAAAAAGAAGTCTTTAAAAAACAAATTCAATTATCAGAAAAATATAGTAAACCATTAATTATTCATTGTGTAAAAGCACATCAATAAATTATTAAGATCAAAAAAGAAATGAATCCTAAACAAGTTTGGATTACACACGGATTCAATAAAAACAAACAATTGGCAGAAAGCTTTATAAAAAACGGAATAATTCTCTCGTTTGGTGCTGCAATTATCCAAAATGTAAAATTGCAGAAGGTGTTTTTAGAACTGCCAATTTTATCAATTTTATTAGAAACGGATGATTCTGTATTTGAGATTCAAGAAATTTATCAGAAAGCATCAGAAATAAAAAAAAGTAATTTAAAAGATTTGCAAGCAGCAATTCACCAGAACTTTAAAAGGATATTTGTAAAATGAGTTGGTTAGAACGTACAGAATTATTAGTTCAAAAAGAAGGATTAGAAAAACTAACAAAAGCCAATATTTTAATTGTTGGTTTGGGTGGTGTTGGTTCTTTTGCAGCCGAATTTATTGCTAGAGCAGGCGTACATAAAATGACACTTGTTGATGGCGATGTTTTTGATATCACGAATAAAAACAGGCAATTAACGGCGCTCGATTCCACAATAGGGAAATCGAAAGCACAAGTTTTAGCAAGCAGGTTAAAAGATATTAATTCAGCAATTGAGTTAACGGTTTTAGAAGAATTTTTATCCCCAGAAAGGGCTTATGAAATTGTAACAGAAGAATTTGACTATGTGTTGGATTGTATCGATAGCATTACTCCTAAAATTAATTTAATAGTTGCAGCCCGAAGAAAAAAAGTAAAAATAATTTCGTCAATGGGAGCAGGGGGCAAGTTAGACGCTACTAAAATTAAGATTAAAGATATTTCGCAGACTAAAAACTGCACAATGGCCAGAACTGTGCGCAAAAGATTAAAGGAACTTAAAGTAGATAAAGGCGTAAAAGCAGTATATTCGGAAGAGCTTCAAATAGCAAAAAGTTTAAAAATGACCGATGGTACAAATTTTAAGAAATCATTTTATGGTACAATTAGTTATATGCCGGCTGCATTTGGTTTGCAAGCCGCCGCTTTTGTAATTAATGAAATTATAAAAAAGTAATATTTATTTTCCAAGGGAAATAAAATAAGTGTACATTTGCATTGTAAATAATAAGATATTAATCTAAATTTAATAAAAAATGAAAAAAATAATCCTATCATTAGTTTTAGTTGCATCAGTTTTAACTGCATGTAAGAGTGAGAAAAAAGAAAAATTAGCAGTAAATGATGTTGTAGAATTTGAAGCTATTGCAGCAGAAAAGTATAACGTTGATATAGCAACATCTGTTTTAAACTGGAAAGGAACAAAACCTTTAGGTGCTCATGACGGAGTGGTTTCTTTAAAAAGCGGAAGTTTAGTTATTGAAAAGAATGAGTTAGTTGAAGGAGAATTTATTATTAATATGAGCTCTATAGCAAATGTTGATATGAAAGGAACTGATGGAGCGGGTAAAATTGAAGGTCATTTAAAATCTGCAGACTTTTTTGACGTAGCGAAATACCCTACGTCAAAATTTGTAATTACAAATGTAGAAGAAAATGAAGACGGAAAATTAGCAGTTACAGGAAATTTAAAAATTAAAGATGTTACAAAAAGTATTACAATACCAGCTACAATTTCTACAAAAGCAGGCGTAACCACTTTTAAAAGTGATATTTTTAACATTAACAGAACAGATTTTAACGTAAGATATGGTTCAAAATCTTTCTTTGACAATTTAAAAGATAAATTTATTGACGATATTATGGAAATGTCTTTTGTTGTAAAAACAAAAGCGTAATTACAATTGCCATAGAAGAATACTAGAAAATTTAATAATTTAAAATTACAAAAACATGAAATCAAATAAAGCAGACAGACCTTGCGGATGCGGAAATACACAAGATCCGAATGGTAATTGTGACGGATCACATTTAAATAAGTAGTAAAAAACTACTATTTAGCATTAACTTTTTACTTAAACCCAAAACTTTTGTTTTGGGTTTTTTTATTTACAAATTAATTGCAGTCGTATTTTTTACTTGCTCAATTGCAAAAATACTATGCGTGCTGCCAATATATTTAATAGCGGTTAATTTAGACACCATAAAATTCCGATATTCTTCCATGTCTTTTACATATATTTTTAGAATATAATCAAAATCACCACTTACATGAAAACATTCAGAAACTTCTTCGAGTTTTATAATTTCACGCTCAAAAGTGGTTACATATTCTCTAGAATGTTGAATGAGTTTTAAATGACAAAAAACTAAAAAGGACTTTTCAATTTTATTTTTATTGATAATAGCCACGTATTTACCAATCACTTTTTGATTTTCTAACTTTTTAATACGCTCATAAACAGCTGTTACAGATAAGTTAAGTTGCAAAGAAAGTTTTTTAGTAGTTTGTTTGCTATCATTTTGCAGTAAATTGATGAGTTTTTTGTCGGTAGAATCTAATTGCATACTTAAAAATTATCTATTTAATTATTTTAAACGAATGTTTATTAGTTTTTAAAACTATGTTAATCATCAAATTTAGTAAAATAATCTATATATATTGTATTAGGTTGCTGTAAATTCTATTTAGTTGTTGGTTTGTTATAAATTTAAAACTACTACTTATGAGCTTTAATCCAGCAGATAACATTCAAGATTTACAATATTTTGGTGAATTTGGAGGTGTAAACCCTTCAATTTCAGACTCATCAACATATACCTTTATATCAGCAAAAACAATGTTTGATACTTTTGAAGGTAACGCAGATGGTTGTTATTTATACTCACGTCATTCAACACCAAGTAACTTATACTTGGGCAAAGCTTTAGCAGCGATGGAAGGCACAGAAACAGCGAATGTTGCCGCTTCAGGAATGGGCGCAATTACACCTGTTCTATTGCAAATATGTGGGGCAGGAGACCATATTGTTTCTAGTAGAACTATTTATGGAGGCACGTACGCATTTTTAAAAAACTTTACACCAAGATTAGGGATTCAAACTACTTTTGTAGACATCACAAAATTGGATGTTGTAGAAGCAGCAATTACTAAAAATACCAAAATTTTATACTGCGAATCTGTGAGTAATCCGTTATTAGAGGTTGCAGATATTGTAGGATTATCAGCTTTGGCTAAAAAACACAATTTAAAATTAGTAGTAGACAATACGTTTTCTCCGTTATCAATTTCACCAGCAAAATTAGGAGCAGATGTTGTTTGCCATAGTTTAACAAAATTTATAAACGGTTCTTCAGATACCGTTGGCGGTGTAGTTTGTGGAACGCAAGAATTTATCAATGATTTACGCAATGTAAACGACGGTGCATCTATGTTGTTAGGTTCTACAATGGATAGTTTAAGAGCTTCATCCATCCTAAAAAACTTGAGAACTTTACACATCAGAATGAAACAGCACAGTTTTAATGCTGCTTATTTAGCTGATAAATTTCAAAAAGACGGATTGATAACCGTTTATCCGGGTTTAGAATCTCATCCTTCTCACCAACTTTTTAAAAGCATGATGAACTCAGAATATGGTTTTGGAGGAATGCTTACAATTGATGCTGGTTCTCTTGAAAAAGCGAATGAATTAATGGAATTAATGCAGCACAGAAATTTAGGATATTTAGCAGTAAGTTTAGGGTTTTATAAAACTTTATTTTCTGCTCCAGGAAGTTCTACTTCTTCAGAAATATCACCAGAGGAACAAAAAGAAATGGGCCTTACGGATGGATTAATCCGCTTTTCTATAGGTTTAGATAACGACATTGCAAGAACTTACCAAATGATGAAAGCATGTATGATTGAGGTTGGCGTTTTGTAGATTCGTTTCAAAGTTGAAATATTTAAGAGTAAAAGAATAAAAAAGTGTGTCGCCTAAAGTGACACACTTTTTACATTATACATCTAGAAATTTTTAATTTTACGATCAGCTAAAAACTTTTCTAAATTCCTTTAATTCGTTCAATAAACTTCGTAAAATCTTCTTTAGTTGGCGTGGTTCCGTCAAAAGGTAAAATATCCCATTCATTATTTTTATTAAAAAGTGTAAAGTTAAAAACAGACGTATTTGCATCGTAAGGGTTTAACATTGCATATCTTAAATCTACATACTTGTAAGTGCCCTTTTTTTCCTTTTTTGAAATGTTGAAATACTTGTTGCTAAACCAAGTTAGTGTTTGTAAATTAGCATCCGTCATATCAATTAAATCGTGGTTTTTTTTAACGGTAATAATTTTTTCGGATATTGATTTTTCATCCAATAAAGAATAAAAAGTTAAGTGATAATTTTCTTCAGTTTCTGCAATCGCATACCATAAAATATTGTTTAATATTGTTGGCTGGGCAGAAAAACGACTGTAATTAATCCCTGCTTTTTCAAAGGATTTTTTAAAAACAGCATCCATATAAAATTTATTAAAAATTGTAAAAATCATATACGCAGAGCTCATGTAGATTCCTGTTTTTAACCACCAAGTTCTTCTAGAGTTGCTTCTATTAAAAAACATCAAAATAATCATGCATATTAAAAACGGAACGGTATAGAGAGGATCAACAACAGAGATATTGTTAAAGGCTACTCTATAATTAGAAAAAGGGGCAAATAATTGTGTACCATAAGGCGTAAAACAGTCTAAAATAGGATGCGTAAAAATTGCCCAAAAGAACAGCCAAATCCAATTTTTTAGAGATGTTGTTTCTTGTCTTTTACCTGTATTGTAAAGTTTATACGTTATCCATCCAAAAACAAAACATCCTAAAAACGCAAATAATAGCGAGTGCATAAAACCTCTGTGAAAAGCCATCGCTTGTATTTCATTATTATAAAAAAAGCGGCCTATAAAGACATCTAAATCCGGAATTGTACCACCAATTGCACCAAATAAAAGTGCTCTATTTCCAATCTTTTTACCGAGAACGGCTTCACCACAAGCAGCACCTAAAATAATTTGAGTTAATGAATCCATAAATGCAAAAATAAGTGAAGAAATTTGATTTGCATAACATATTGTAAAATCGTAACATTACAAAACGAAAAATTTATAGAATGCAAGACCATAAAAATTTATCAGAAATTAAATTTGAAGATCAGAAAATTATTGAAAATAAAGAATTAAATTTTTTAGAATCTTTAATTCCTGTTGTTATTTTGATGAGTTTATTGGCATATAATATTTTTTTTGTTGAAGATCAAGAATGGTTTGGGGCATACACAAATCAATATATTTTATTAATGGGTGGTTTAGTTTCTGCAGCGGTTGGTTTTTTTAACAAAGTACCACTTAATAAAATGATTTCTGAAATTTGGGAAAACTGGAAAAGTGTTTTTGTACCTATTATGATTTTGTTTTTAGTTGGTGCTTTAGCCGGTACTTGGTTAGTTAGCGGTATTATCCCAGCAATGGTTTATTATGGATTGCAAGTTTTAAGTCCTGCAATATTTTTGCCAGCATCTGTAATTATTGCTGCGATTATTTCTATTGCAACAGGTAGCTCTTGGACAACATCTGCAACTGTTGGTATTGCTCTAGTTGGTATTGGAAGTGCATTAGGCATCCCAACAGGAATGATTGCGGGAGCAGTAATTTCTGGGGCTTATTTTGGTGATAAAATGTCTCCTTTATCAGACACCACCAACTTAGCACCCGCAATGGCAGGTACAGATTTATTTACACACATAAAATACATGGCATACACAACTGTGCCTACAATTATTATAACATTAATAGTATTTGCTATTTTAAGCGGAACAATTGAAACAAATGGAAATACAGATATTAGTAGTTTACTAACTTCTATAAACAATACGTTTTATATTTCTCCTTGGTTGTTTTTAGTTCCAGGAGTCGTTATTGCAATGATTGTAATGAAAACAAAACCTTTAATAGCTTTAAGTATTGGTGTTATTTTAGCAGCTATTTTTGCATTTATTTTTCAAGGGGATGTTTTAAACGGAATTTCTGAATCTAATTTTGGAGCAATAAGTAAATCAATATTTACGGATGTTAAAATACAAACGGATGATGAAAAATTAACAGAATTATTTTCTTCTGGCGGAATTGCAGGTATGATTTGGACAATTTTATTGATTATCTGTGCTATGGTTTTTGGCGGAATTATGGATGCAATTGGTGCATTGGCAAAAATTACAAAAGGACTATTATCTATTGCAACATCAATATTTGGTTTATTTGCAAGTACTGTTGTAAGTTGTTTGGGATTAAATGCAATCGCTTCCGATCAATACTTGGCATTGGTAATTCCGGGTAAAATGTTTAAAAAAGCATACGAAGATAGAGGCTTAGCGCCAGAAAACTTAAGTAGAACATTAGAAGATTCTGGAACTGTAACATCTGTGTTAATTCCTTGGAATACTTGTGGAGCTTATCAATCTGGAGTTTTAGGAGTTTCTGTTTCAGATTATTTTTTATACGCAATTTTTAATTATTTAAGTCCTTTTATGACTCTACTATTTGCTGCTTTTAATATAAAAATTAGACAATTGGTAAAAAAATAATTTTAATAGAAGATTTTTTTAAAAAAAAAGTGATTGTTAAATCAAACATTTCTGATGCTGTAAATTCATTTCTGATCCTTAAATAATCGTATTCTAAATTTTAAATAAAACCAAACAAACACCAATTGAATTAGAATTTTTACTTGTTTTGCCAAGTTTTATTGGTAAAAGAATAGGAAATCAATTACTACTGTATGCTTTTATAAAGGCTAAAAATCTAAATTATAAACAAGTTACTTTATTGGCAGATTCTCATGCAGTTCTGTTTTATGAATCTAAAGGTTTTGTAAAAGTTGGCAAAAAGAAAGTGCTATTGTTGGTTGTTTTTTGCCTTTATTGCAAAAAGATTTAGCATCATAGAAATCAGTAATAAAACCCAGGGCGAACCATGTAATAGAATGTCAAACCAATCTTGACCTTGCATAGCGTGTTCACCAGAAAATGCGTTTCCGCCTAAAACCCATTGAAGTTTTCCTAAAATATGTGGCGGATTAAAAGGTGCCAAGCCTAAAGTTAAACTAGCTATTAAAAAAAGTTTCCAGTTATTTTTAAGTTGGTTTTTCATAGTCTTTACGATCTCATCGAATTAAATTATTCTCCTAAAATTTTGCAGTGGTTTATCCAAAACGAGCTAAATTTTTTTTTGTTCAGGATTTAGGATAGTTTTTTGTTTAGATTTATATAAACCAATTCCAAACCAATCCAAAACGAACGGTAAAATCTCTATAAGGGTAATTTGGTGCAGAAAAGTAATTTTTATTAGAAATACTAGAAGTTACATTGTCTACTTTTATATACATACGTGTTCTGCGAACTTGTGCATTAAAGAAAACATCAAAAGTTGGGAAACCTATTTGCTGATCGTTTTGTAGCGTAAATTCTGCTAATAGCGGGTTATAAGCATTAGCCGCATACTTTGTAAAATATTTAAAAGTAACGCCCATATTTACCAACATTGGTTTTCCTTTAAACCAATAATCTGCATAGTAAAAAGTGTTTCTAGTTACAAGTTCTGGAACTCTAAAAACAGAACTTCCGCTGCTTACGTTTTGATACATAATTGTATTATCGAGCGCTAGTTTCCAAAATTTGAATTCTTTATTTACTTTAACTTTTAAATACGTAATCTGATTTTCAAATTGTTGAGGCGCATTGTTTTCATCAAAATAAGTGTAATTATCAATATTTGTAAAATTTAGAGCGGCATTTATCCATTTAGAATCTAGAGAAAAACCTAAATCTCTTGTGTTAACATTGCTAAAAGTGTCATCATTTTCCCAATTATAATCGTCATATGCACTTTGATGTAATAAAGTGTTAAAATTTGATGATTTTGAACTGATTAATAAACTTCCTCTAATAGTAAAAAGACTGTCATTTTCATAAACAGCTTCTCCTTTTAAATAATTTCCCGATAATCTTCCAGAACCAGGAGTAATTGAGGCATCAGCGTTTAATTGAAAGTTTTTAATTTTAGCATTCCAATCTGCACCAAAAGCAATGGCACTTCCTTCTAATTTTAATTTTTTGATAGCACTTGTAGTATTTAAAATAGTATCATATCCGTAGGAATAATTTGTAAAATTTGCTTTCGCTTTAAATTTTCCTAACACATACTTAGAGTTAAATTCTAGATTAATTTCGTTGTTGCTAATTTTGCTTATTGCAGTGTTATCAGTTGCATTAGTGGTATTTATGGCCCCAAAAATAGCAGTTTTGGCAGTTGCTAGTGTAAAATTATAACTCTTTTTTTCATTCGTAAAAACATGACCTAATTTTAGGTTGCTAAAATCTTTATTGTTAATAGTATCTTTACTAGCAAGTAATTTATAGCTATGTTCTAAATAAATTCGATTACTATCAAACTGATTTTCTGCATCGTTTAAATTTACATCCAATCTTTCACGAGATTTAAAATTAGGGTCATCAGAAATAAAATTTTCTAAAGCAGAAGCTGTTAACCCACCATTTTCTTGATTGTAAAAATCTTGGTTTGTTAAATGCCCTTTTATTTCATATCGATTTTCTTTTGTGGTGTAGCTAAAAGTACCTCTAAAATTACCATTACTTACTAAAGCTCGTCTGTAAGCACCTAAAGAACGTAAACCTTTATATGAAGCAGAAACGTTTAACCTTTTAGAAAAATTTAAAGTAAAAAGTGCATCTACAACTTGCCCCTGCTGTAAGCCAGTTCTATATAAAATTTCTGTTGTTGGTGTTGGTACTTCGTAGTAATTAATATCTTCAATATCAAAATAACTAAATTGCTTTGCAGTAAAACCAATGTCTGGAAATTGTTTTAAATGATCAAAACTGTAGCCTAAGTTATTAAAAGTTTGTCCTTGGTTGTGAAATTCTAAAAGCTCAAAATTATCTTTTCTTAAATAATTGAATTTATATTCTTTTAAAATGGTTAAAGTAGTGTCGATAAATGTAGTATCTCCTTTGTGAGAAAAAATTTTGTAATCGGTATATTTAGTTTTCCCCGAAAGTTCTATTTTGGTTCTTCCTGAAATAATAGAATCATTTCCTGCTTCGTTAAAACTGTTAAAACCTGTCTCTGAGAGCTTTCTTTGAGAAAAAGCACTCATAAAGCTACCTAAAATTAATAAAGAAAATAAAAAAAATTGTTTGTTCATCATAAATTATACAAAGGCAAATGTAAAATAATTAAACGAAAATAATTGTTAATAATTATGATGAAATCTGTTTATTTGTAATATGTTGAAATCGAATCATAGTGGGTTTTCTTTAGAAGCAGGAACAGATGAAGCAGGACGAGGTTGTTTATGTGGACCAGTTGTTGCTGCTGCTGTAATATTGCCCAAAGATTTTACACATCCTTTTTTAAACGATTCTAAACAATTATCCGAAAAAAGGAGGGAAGAATTGCGACCATTTATCGAAGACAATGCAATTGCATTTGGCGTTTCTTTTGTTTGGCAAGAAGAAGTTGATCAAATAAATGTGTTGCAAGCATCAATTACAGCAATGCACAGAGCTATTGATATTTTAAAAATTATACCAGAATTTATTATTGTTGATGGGAATAAATTTAGAGATTACAAAGAAATTCCGCACGAAACCATTGTAAAAGGCGATGCAAAATACTTGAGTATTGCCGCAGCTTCTGTCTTGGCAAAAACCTATAGAGATGAGTATATGGCTATGATTCATAAAGAATTTCCAATGTATAATTGGGCTAAAAACAAAGGTTATCCTACCAAAGAGCACAGAAATGCAATTCGTGAATTTGGGGCAAATATCCATCACAGAAAAACATTTCGCTTGTTACCAAATCAATTAAAGTTGAAGGTTTAGTTTTTTACGAAGCTATAACCTGCTTTTCATTTTATCTTTTTTCTGAAAAAGAAAAAAGGATGCCATTTCAATCAGGGCTAAGAGCATTTACAAGCTTTTAAAATAATTTATAAAATCTATTCATTTTTAAAAATTAATTACTTCGTTAGTAAAAATCTGTATCCAAATTAATTTTTATAGAAACATCATTTAAACAAGAATCCTACACAAACTTTTTCTATTTTTACCATCCAAAATTACAGATAATGATAAAAAAAACGAGAGCAGAAATCACCAAATGCATTCTTCATAAAGTAGCTAATAAATTTAATAGCGGACACAATGTGTTTTCTGAAGATTTAATACGTTTTGACCAAGAAAGTTACGATTTAATGAAGAATTTCTTGTTAAAACCTTTTGGAAGTTTAACGCAAAGTTATCGTTTTTCTCATCATGCAGATGTTCGTTTAAATGAGTTAAACAACTATGCTTCAGAAGTTTTTAAAGAAGAAAGTTCTTTTATAGAATATTCAAAAAATATCGTAAATCATTTGTACGAGCAATCGAATTCTTCGCAAATAAAAACAGGCGATGTTATTGTCGTTTTTATTGAAGGAATCGAATATAAAGATGTTTTAACAGAAGCAATTGGTATTTTTAAAATTGAAAATAAAGTCGATTTTTTTCAAACGTATTTAGATGATAATCAGAGTTTTGATATGGTGGTTCAAAAAGGAATTTCTACAAAAAAAATTGATAAAGGTTGTTTAATTTTAAATACTTCAGATACTGAAGGGACCATCGTTTTTTCTGTAGATACTAACAATTATGACGCTCAATATTGGATTAAAAATTTTTTGAGTGTAAAACTTGCCGATGATTATAACTCGCACACCCAAAATTATTTAGAGTTATGTAAAGAGTTTTCTGAAGAAGTAATAAAACCAGAATTTGGTAAACACAAACAAGGAGATTTTTTAGCAAATACAGTAGATTATTTTAAAGAACACGAAGCTGTAGATTATCATGAATTCAAAGACGAAATTTTTGAAGATGAAAAGCACAAAGATTTATTTGAAGACTACAAAAAGCACTACGAAACTTTAAATGATGTATTAATTAGAAATAATTTTGATGTCTCTGGGGTCGTTTTAAAGAAACAAAAAAACAAGTTAAAAACAGAGATTAAGTTAGATACAAATATTATTATAAAATTAGATGTTGATGCACCAGATGCAGCATCAGAGTATTTAGAAAGAGGTTATGATGAAGAGAAAAAAATGAAGTTTTATAAGGTGTATTTTAACGAAGAGAAATAGTTTAGTTAGTGGTTTTAGGCTTTAAAGATTGACATAAACCACTAACTATTCAACTTAAAAAGGTGCTTTAGAATTAAGGTATCTATTTTATAATTTTATGAATTCCTGGCTAGTTTTAATTAAATACTCATAGATTAAGATAGACATTAAAGGCCGCATCTGCAGTAGAGGACTATCTTATTATAACGAAAAATCATCATTTTAAAGAGCAGAGTCAATAAATCAATGGTCCATAAATAAGGGTATTTCCGCAGATAGATTATTTACTTTAGGTTTTGGAAAAAACAAACCAGTTTATGATTTTTTATTGCCAAATAAATGTAGAGATCAAGATTATAAAAAAATAGAAGAACTGCTTGTTTACTGATATATAAATTGTCCACATTTCTTTTAATTTTTAAGCTTAATTATTTTTTAAATTTGTATAAATATAATCATCAAGACATACTCATTTTCGAATTTAAATTATATAAAAAGTATAATTTAAAATATTGAAAGAATTCAAAAAACAATCGACCCTTTGGGTGATTAAATTATCAATCACAAATTTTATTCTTTTATTGAAACTATTGATGATTTAAAAGTGTTTATACAGTTTGGTCTTTTATATCTTTACTTAAAACACTTTAAAACAATCTTACATGCACAAAAATTCCTTGGTTTCCAAAGGGTTCTGAAGCAACAAGATGTCTTACAAACGAAATTGTTATTGGTAAAGAATCTGATATTGATCAATATGGCATCCGAAAAAGTCATTTTGAAATCTATTTAGATGCAATCAATCAATGCAATGCAGACACCTCTAAAATAACTAATTTTATAGAGACTTTAAAAATTACTGGTGATTTTAACATGGCTTTTTCAGCTTCAGAAACTCCAAAAGAAGCTGCTGTATTTGTAAAATCAACATTCAATATTATATATAGTTATAAAAGTCATTTACAATCTCCCATTTTTTTATTTGGACGTGAAGACTTAATGCCGAGAATATTTATGCAAATTGTTGAGAACATTCACCAAAATTTTCCTAAAAACATATCAACTTTCAAATATTATCTTGAAAGACACATAGAGGTTGATGGAGACAAACACAGTCATCTTGCTTTGCAAATGACATCAAATTTATGCGATACTGATGCACAATTATGGTTAGAAGCTGAAAATGCTATTGTTTATACTCTGCAAAAACGAATTGATCTTTGGGATGGCGTTTATAGAGAAATAAAGAAGAATAAACTACTTGCTAAAAATATAAATAATTCATTTTTTTCTGTAAACTAATTCGTTCAAGAACCTAAAAATAATTGATATTGTAAAATTTCTGTAAAGAGTATTTACAAATCACTTTATAAAAAAAAATAGGTGCTAAAAAAAGCAGCTTAAAGTTTTGTTTTTTTTAGGGACTTCTATAACAATCTAAAATAATTGTCTTGGTCATAAGATCCCAAGTTTATTTACATGAATGGTTTTAATAATGTCTGTTGATTTTACTTTTTTAGGTATTTTGATATGATATAAGTTTAAAAATTTTCTAGAACCATTTCTTATTGCTTATTAAAATCAGTAATTTTTTAGTTGAAGATTTAACGTTAGTTGTCAAATAATAAAAAGTTTAATGGTGTGTTTACAGTTGTATAAACTGATATTTTTCAATTTATAACCTGATTTTTAATTTAAACTTTGAATTGTAATATCTTTTTAATTTCGTGAGGATTTTTATTCGTAAACTTCTTAAAGTTGGTATAAAAAGTTTTTTTCGAATTAAAATGGGTCTCAGTAATTAAAGAGTTAATTGTTTTATTTGTTAAATATCCTTTTTCTATCAACGCTACAGCATACATAATTTTACAATAATTAAAAAAATCACTTTTATTATAAATACAATAGTATTTAAAAATATAATTTAAGTGGTAGGCTTGAATTCCAATACCCGCTACCAAAGTGTCAAAATTTAAAACATCTTTGTTTTCAATATAATATTTGGCTCCAAAATTTTCAATTTTTTTAATAATATCAATTGCATTTTTTGCAATATTATCGTGAATTGTTTTGTCCATTGGCGCTATTTTACCAACTGGTTTTAATTTCCAAACACTAAGTATTGCTAAATCTTCGTTATTTACAATATGTTTTAGCTTTTCTTTTCCATAAAGAATTTCGGGATTAAAAAACAAATATATAAGAGAAGTAAGCCACAATATAGCAGTTATATTATAATATTCTTTTACCACAAGGAAAGTCTTGTCTCCGTTTTTTAAAAACGCATAATTACTCACTACAAATATTAACAAAATAATTAATATCATAATAAATAACCAACGTTTTTTTGCTCTATTCATTTTAAGATAATCCTTACTTCTATAAAATTTTATGAGAAGTAGTAAAAGTACAATCAAGTAACACGTGGTGAAAACTAAAAATAAATACTGTTTTAAAAGCTTATGAAGTTCAAAAAAATTGTGTGAAAGAAAAAAAATAAGACCGAGTAAAATGTGAAAGATATTTTCTTTTGTAGATATCGATTTGCCTATATATTTTTTAATAAAAAGTAAAAAAATTGGAATTAAAATATATCCAAAAGAGGCATTGCTAAATAGCCTATATTTTTCAGGGTTGAATAACAAAATGGTTGAGTAAAGAAATCGTTGAATTCCTAAAAAAAATAAAATAATTAAAAAGTAGATATTTAAATTGTGGTTCTTTTTTTTTGAATAAAGAACCACAAAAAATGCGACAAATGCCAAAAATGATGTCAAAAAATTTAGTAATAAAAATAACATAATTTAATTAATTAGAGCCTTTAATTTTAGAAAAATCATGTACAAATCTAGTTCATTTTAATAACATAAATGTAAAAAAATTATATGCATAAGAATCCCTTGATTTTCATTAAAATAAAAATCACAGATTTTTTAGGTAGCATACTCATTAAAAGAAGTGTGAAAATTACAAAACCTAAAAAATTTATAGTGTCAAAATTACAAAAAGATGTATCGAAATGGTTAAATTATCTTCTTACAATAAGAGTGTGTTTTTTAAAAAAAAAAAAACCAATTAAATTTGGCATAGTAAATTAAGCGATATTAAAAAGCCCGTATTGTTGGTTTTTGGCGCTAGTTGGTGCCCTCTTTGTAAAACGGAAGCATTAGAACTCTTAAAATATTATGATGCTTGGAAAACAAAAAAAGACATAGAAGTAGTTTATATAAGTATAGATACAGATAAAGAGGCTTACAGAACAGCATACCAAAACGCACCATGGCAAAGCTATTGCGACTATAATGGTTGGGATACTAAAGCTGCTAAAGACTATTTTGTATACGCCACACCAACGTATATTTTGTTAGATAAAGATATGAAGATATTGGTGCATCCCAACTCTATCGCACACGCTACTGTTTGGGTAAATACAAGATTGTAATTATTTTAAAGTAATTTGTATCACATCTGTTTTTAAACAATATTTATAGAAAAGTCAAAAAGTT
>Ga0209702_10002033_pt1 | contig 36623 bp, 37 predicted proteins | sample FRY01_FD_187210 | JGI IMG/M metagenome (GOLD analysis project Ga0209702, IMG submission 187210) | Freshwater microbial communities from Lake Fryxell liftoff mats and glacier meltwater in Antarctica - FRY-01 (SPAdes) (version 2) | ecosystem: Environmental > Aquatic > Freshwater > Ice > Glacier...
CTTGATGTGTGACTTGGCCGTACCAACCGGTACGGAGCGAAAGTTGCACTGTAGGCCGCACCTCAGGCCGCGGGAAGATCAATCGATTGGCAGCGAGCTATCTGAAAAACAGATATTCGGGTAAATACTGAGAATCTCGCGATCGCGCAGCGTCGTGGCAAACGTGGCGCTATTCGACCCGAAAGCCCCATTCGACCCGAAAGCCCCATTCGATCCGGTGCCCGCTCAGGACGGATACAAGGGGCGGTTGAAGGCGATGAAGTCGCCGCGAATAGGGGCGGGCGGGTGACGCAACCCGGGCACCAGCGACTGCCGGTCGTGGCGATCGGGTCAGCCAAAGCTGAACTGACCCGGCGCCTGAATCGGGTCCACATCCACCTTGATCACGGCCTTGGGCAGGAACTTGCCCTCGAGCAGCAACTTCGACAGCGGGTTTTCGATGCGCTGCTGGATCGCCCGCTTGAGCGGACGCGCACCGTACAACGGGTCGAAGCCAACCTTGGCCAGCTCGGCCAGTGCGGCCGGTGAGATCTCCAGCGTCAGGTCCATGCGCGCCAGTCGTTGCTGCAGCACCGCAACCTGGATCGCTGCGATCGACTCGATGTGTTGCGCATCGAGTGCATGGAACACCACCGTCTCGTCGATCCGGTTCAGGAACTCGGGTCGGAAGTAATTCTTCAACTCCCCCATCACCGCGTCCTTGATCTCTTCACTGTCCTGCCCCACCATGCTCTGGATGATCTGCGAACCGATGTTGCTGGTCATCACGATCACGGTGTTCTTGAAGTCCACGGTGCGGCCCTGGCCATCGGTCAGGCGGCCGTCATCGAGCACCTGCAACAACACGTTGAACACGTCCGGATGCGCCTTCTCGATCTCGTCGAGCAGCAGCACCGCATACGGCTTGCGCCGCACCGCTTCGGTCAGGTAACCACCTTCGTCGTAACCCACATAACCCGGCGGCGCTCCGATCAGCCGGGCCACCGAGTGTTTCTCCATGAACTCGCTCATGTCGATGCGGATCAGGTGGTCTTTCGTGTCGAACAGGAAGTGGGCCAGCGCCTTGCACAACTCGGTCTTGCCGACACCGGTAGGGCCCAGGAACAGGAAGGAACCAGTCGGACGATTCGGGTCGCCTAGCCCGGCGCGCGAACGCCGGATGGCGTTGGCCACCGCAGTGATGGCCTCTTCCTGGCCGATAACACGCTGGTGGATCTTGTCCTCCATCTGCAGCAGCTTCTCGCGCTCGCCCTGCATCAGCTTGGACACCGGAATACCGGTGGCACGCGCCACCACCTCGGCAATTTCCTCGGCACCGACCTGGGTGCGCAGCAGGCGCGGCGCCGTGCCCTCGCCTTTGCTCGACTCCTTGTCTTGCGCTTCCTTGAGCTGGCGCTCGAGTTCGGGCAACTTGCCGTATTGCAGCTCGGCGACCTTGTTGTAGTCGCCCTTGCGCGTGAGCTCGTCGATCTGCTGGCGCAGCTTGTCGATGGCCTCGCGTACATGGGCACTGCCCTGCGCCTGGGCCTTCTCTGCCTTCCAGATCTCGTCCATGTCGGCGATCTCTTTTTGCAGCTTTTCGATCTCAACCTCAATCAGGTCGAAGCGCTTTTGCGACGCCTCGTCCTTCTCGCGCCGTACCGCCTCGCGTTCGATCTGCAGCTGGATCAGCCGCCGATCGAGTTTGTCCATGACTTCAGGCTTGGAGTCGATCTCGATCTTGATCTTGGCCGCGGCCTCGTCGATCAGGTCGATCGCCTTGTCGGGCAGGAATCGGTCGGTGATGTAACGGTGGCTGAGTTCGGCCGCGGCGACGATGGCCGGGTCCGTGATGTCCACGCCATGGTGGACTTCGTATTTCTCCTGCAAACCACGCAGGATGGCGATGGTCGCCTCCACACTGGGCTCGCCGACCAGGATCTTCTGGAAGCGGCGCTCGAGCGCGGCGTCCTTTTCGATGTACTTGCGGTATTCGTCCAGCGTAGTGGCGCCCACGCAATGCAATTCGCCGCGCGCCAGCGCCGGCTTGAGCATGTTGCCGGCGTCCATCGCGCCTTCGGCCTTGCCGGCACCGACCATGGTGTGTAATTCGTCGATGAACACGATGGTCTGGCCTTCGTCCTTGGCCAAGTCCTTGAGCACGTTCTTGAGCCGCTCCTCAAACTCGCCGCGGAACTTGGCGCCCGCCAGCAAGGCAGCCATGTCGAGCGACAACACGCGTTTACCCTTGAGCGACTCGGGCACCTCACCGGCCACAATACGCTGGGCCAACCCTTCGACGATGGCGGTCTTGCCCACACCGGGCTCACCGATCAGCACCGGATTGTTCTTGGTGCGGCGCTGCAGAACCTGAATGGCGCGGCGGATCTCGTCGTCGCGGCCGATCACCGGGTCGAGCTTGCCCATGCGGGCGCGCTCGGTCAGGTCGATGCAGTATTTTTTCAGTGATTCGCGCTGGTCTTCGGCATCCGCACTGTCGACGTTCTGGCCGCCGCGCACCGCATCGATCGCTGCTTCCAGTGCCTTGCGCGTCAGACCGTTCTCGCGCGCGATCTTGCCGATCTCAGCCTTGTTGTCGGTCAGGGCCAGCAGGAACAACTCGCCGGCCACGTACTGGTCGCCGCGCTTGATCGATTCCTTCTCGGCCGCCTGCAACAGGCTAACCATGTCGCGTCCGACCTGCACCTGCTCCTGGCCCTGCACCTGTGGCAGGCGTTTCATCGCAGCCTCCGCAGCGCTCAACAAGCCGGCCACATTGGCGCCTGCGCGCTGCAGCAGCGCCTTCGGCCCATCGTCCTGGCGCAGCATGGCCACCAGCACGTGGGATGGTTCGATATAGGCGTGGTCATTGCCCAGCGCAAGGCTTTGTGCCGCGCCCAGGGCTTCCTGGAATTTGGTTGTCAGTTTGTCGATACGCATGGAGAAATCCTTTGGAATGCCCCACAGCTTAGGCAGTTTCCGTCGTTTTCAAGTCTGAGGGCCGCACAAACACTGACCTGGATCAAGTGGCTGCACAGGGCCGGCGGAGCCGGATATGCGCCCTAGAATCATCCGATGCATGTACGCCAGTTGTCCATCAGCTACCTGCCGGAACAGGACCGCATCCTGGTGCGGGTCAACACCGCGGACAGCCACGAGTTGCAGTACTGGTTCACCCGTCGCTTGACACTTGGACTGACACCGCTGCTCGACCGCATCGTCACCGAGCATGCCGCCCTTGCCGGCGGACCGGCAACGACCCACCTGGCGGCAGCCGATATGACGGCCAAGAAGGCCATGGCGGATTTCGCGCGTGCAGAGACCATGCGCAGTGCAGATTTCTCGACGCCGTACAAAACGCCCGAGACCGGTCAGCCGCTGTTTGGCAGCCCCTTGTTGATCACCGACATATCCATCGCACCGTTGGCGGGTGCGCAGATGCGCATGAACTGCACCGAAAAACTTGGCAACAGCGCTCAACCGGTGCGTCGCTTCGAGCTAACCCTGTCACAGCAGCTCTCCCATGCCTTCATGCATCTGCTCGAACGCGCAGTCGATGCATCGCAATGGCGCAAGGCCGGTGTGGCTGACTCGCTCGGCTCATCGGGTCTGCCACCGGCCTCGCCTGCCGCGAAGCCGGACTATCTCAACTGAGTTTCCGGTAGGACCTGGTCCGCATCTCAGGTCTTGCGCGCCCAGGCCGAATGGGCGTGGCGCGACAAGGCGTAACTGGCAAAGAACTTGCACCAGATGGTCGAGCCGGCGATGGCCGTCCAGGTTCCGTAGTCCAGATGACCCAGCGCCACCGCCACGATGACAACCACGACAACGACGCCCGCCACCAGATTGACGAGCATTTCGTAGGGCGCAAACTGCTCCGGGTGCGGCGGCGCCACGCCACGCTTGAGCGCAACTTCGGAAAAGTCCCGCTGCACCAGAATGCGCCAGACACGGCGCAACCAGAAGAATGCCATCGGGAACAGCGCGAGATAAAGAATCCAGGTCAGCGCGACACTTGTATCAAAAACCATCGAAGTCTCCTGCGTTCCTGCCGTTCCGCGGCACCAGCCGGTCGGGCGTCGGAAAAAGAAAGGCCCTGTCAGTGCGAACTACAGGGCCTGCACACCGAGCCGTGCCACGATTGTCGCAGCACGGCCGGTGAATCACGGTCTCACGACCGACGGCGTATCAATGCGCGCCGTCCACAGCCTTGGAACCACGCGGAATACGCACGGCTTCCACCATCGCCTGGATATGTGCCGGTGGCTCCTTGGTGAACTTGTCCACCAGCATTGCCACGGAGAAGTTCACCATCGCGCCGACTGCACCAAAGGCTTCCGGCGCGATGCCGAAGAAGCTGTTGGCGCCGCCGATCATGTCAAGGTACTCGGTACCCTTGACGAAGAACAGACCCTTGTGCGCGAACACATAGAACAAGGTGACGAACAGACCCGCCAACATGCCGGCCATGGCGCCCTCTTTGTTCATCTTCTTGCTGAAGATGCCCATCATGATGGCCGGGAACAGCGTGCTGGCGGCAATACCGAAGGCCAGCGCCACCGTACCGGCCGCGAAGCCCGGAGGATTCAAGCCCAGCCAGCCCGAGATCACGATCGCCACCGCCATGGAAATCTTGCCTGCCATCAGTTCGCCCTTCTCGCTGATGTTGGGCGCAAAGATGCCCTTGACCAGGTCGTGTGACACTGCCGATGAGATCGCCATCAGCAAGCCGGCAGCGGTCGACAGCGCAGCAGCCAGGCCACCCGCGGCAACCAGCGCGATTACCCAGTTGGGCAGCAGCGCGATCTCCGGATTGGCCAGCACGATGATGTCGGCGTTGACACTCAGCTCGTTACCTTTCCAGCCGGCGTCGCCCGCCTTCTTCTGGAAGTCGGCATTCTTGGACTTGTCGTTGTAGTACTGGATGCGGCCATCGCCGTTCTTGTCCTCGAACTTCAGCAGACCGGTCTTTTCCCAGCGCTTCATCCAGTCCGGACGCTCGTCATACTTGATGGCGACATCTTTGTCGAACACATTGACGTTCTGCATGATGACGCCCGGCGTGACGGTACGGATCAGGTTGGTCTTGGCCATTGCGGCCACGGCAGGAGCCGTGGTGTACAGAATGGCAATGAACACCAGCGCCCAGCCAGCGGAAGAACGTGCGTCCTTGACCGATGGCACGGTGAAGAATCGCATGATGACGTGCGGCAGGCCCGCAGTTCCGATCATCAGTGACAGCGTGTACATGAACATGTTCAGCGTGCTGCCGGGGAGTGACGTGGTGTACTTGCCGAAGCCCAGGTCGGTGACGACTTGGTCTAGCTTGGCCAGCAACGATATGTCCTGACCGATCAGGCTTGAACCCAGGCCGAGCTGTGGCAGGACATTGCCTGTGAGCTGCAACGAGATGAACACCGCCGGAATCGTATACGCCAGAATCAGCACGATGTACTGCGCCACCTGGGTATAGGTGATGCCCTTCATGCCGCCGAACACCGCGTACGCGAACACGATCGCCATGCCGACGTAGATGCCGACCTCGCTCGACACGCCCAGGAAGCGCGAGAACGCCACGCCGACACCGGTCATCTGCCCGATGATGTAGGTGATGGAGGCGGTCAGCAGACAGACCACAGCCACCGTGCTGGCCGACTTCGAATAGAAGCGGTCGCCGATGAACTGGGGCACCGTGAACTTGCCAAACTTGCGCAGGTACGGCGCCAGCAACATGGCCAGCAACACGTAGCCACCGGTCCAGCCCATCAGGAACAGGCCACCGCCATACCCCATGTTGGAGATCAGGCCGGCCATCGAGATGAACGATGCCGCCGACATCCAGTCCGCGGCGGTCGCCATGCCGTTCATGACCGGGTGGACACTGCCGCCGGCCGCATAGAACTCGCTGGTTGACCCGGCGCGAGCCCACATCGCGATGCCGATGTAGAGCGCGAAGCTCAGACCGACAAAAATATAAATGGTTGTTTGAAGTTCCATGGTTCAGTCCTCGTGTACGTCGAACCGACGATCGATTTCGTTCATCTTCTTGGCGTAATAAAAGATCAGCGCAATGAAAATGTAGATGGAACCCTGCTGGGCAAACCAGAACCCGAGTGGATAGCCACCGAGCATGATGTTGTTGAGCAGATCTGCAAACAGGATACCGGCCCCGAAGGACACGAGAAACCAGATGATGAGAATCTTGGTCAACAGACCGATCGTGGCTTTCCAGTAGGCGTGACTGCTGTCGTCGTCCTTCATGAAATCTCCTCGTTTTCAAACTTACAGGAACAGCGGCCAACAGCCACCGCACGGACACCCGCCATGGCTAGACCACGGCAATGTGCGGGCGATTCTGGAAGCGTTTTCTTACAGTGAACTGATTTCGGCGGCTTGACGGGCGGCAAACCCACATCTCAAGGGAAAACCCCTAGGGTGGCGGCCAGATTCGGGCAGATCGCCAGGCAGCAACCGCGAATGCGGTCAGCCGTTGCTGGCGGCGATGCCCCAGCGTTGCAACGCCGCATCGTCGGCCACGCGGGCATCGACCCAACGCGCGCCCTGGGGCGTCTGCTCCTTCTTCCAGAACGGCGCCTGAGTCTTCAAATAGTCCATGATGAACTCGCAGGCCTGAAAACTCTGGCCACGATGGCTGGAGCTCACAGCAACCAGCACGATCTGATCCAGCGGCTGCAACACGCCGACACGGTGCACGACACGGCAAGCTTGGATGTCAAAACGACTATGCGCCGCGTCCAGTATTGCCTCGATCGCCTTCTCGGTCATGCCGGGATAATGCTCGAGTTCGAGCGTCGCCACCGCGCAGCCGTCATTGCGGTCGCGTACCGTGCCGATAAAACTGCAGACCGCGCCCACGCGTGTGTCGCCGGCCCGCAGGCGCGCCACTTCGTCGGTCAGATTGAAGTCCTCGGTCTGTATCGCCACGCGCTGCTTGTCCATGGTGCAATTGTGGCACTTGCGGCAGGCAACGCGGTGGCTACCACCGACATATGTCTTCAACCACCACCACGCCTTGCCACGCCGCTTGCGCAGCACCTGAACGGCAACGCTGGTGGCAGGCGACAAATCCAGGAAAACCAAGCCCACCTGAGCACAATTGTGGTTCCGCTGTCGGATATCAACCGCCGGTGACCGGCGGAAAGAAGGCGACTTCGGCTCCGGGACGCAAGGCCTGCGCTTCGGAACACATGACCTGGTCCAGTGCCACCCGGACGGAGCGGCCACGGGCCAAAGAATCGGCATACGGTGCGCCACGCGCAATCAGTTCATCGCGCAGGCCTGCCAGATCGGGCGCAGCAGTCTGGCACTCTTCGGACCCGTGACCGACTGCCTCGCGAATGGAGGCAAAAAAACGCAGGGTAACGGTTGGCATGGTGGGTGAGGCGGCCATGGTTCAGTACAACAGATCGGACAAGGCGATGAAGCGCACGCTGTCGCCTTTGGCGATGGTCTGGCCCGGCGGATTGTCGACCAGCCCGTCACCCCACACGGCCGACGTCAGCACGCCGGAACTCTGGTTGGCAAACAGGTCCAGTCCGCCCGCCCTGTTGCGGCGCACACGCAGAAACTCGCGTCGGCGATCGGCACGCGGCCAGTCGAAATCGGCGCGCGCCCCAACTACCACTGGCGCTACATCGGGCACACCGAGCATTCGCAGCAGGAACGGACGCACGAGCAAAGCAAAGGTGACGAAACTCGATACCGGATTGCCCGGCAAGCCGATGAAATGCACCTGGTTGACACGACCATAGGCAAACGGTTTGCCGGGCTTGACGGCGATCTGCCACAAGTCAAGTTCACCCAGCGACTCGACCGCGGGTCGAATATGGTCCTCTTCGCCGACCGAGACGCCGCCGCTGGTCAGGATCAGGTCGTGGGCCTGTGCCGCGTCCTGCAGAGCCTTCACCGTGGCCGCGCGCTGGTCGGGCACGATGCCCAGATCGCTGACGTCGCAACCCAGGCGCAGCAGCATCGCGCGCAAAAAGAAGCGATTCGAGTTGTAAATGGCCCCTGCGCGCATGTCGGCCGGCGCCACGTCGCCAGGCATGACCAGTTCGTCGCCGGTGGAAAACAAGGCGACCCGGGGCTTGCGCACCACCTGCAAGCTGTCCATGCCCACACTCGCAGCCATGCCCAGACCCGCCGCAGACAAGCGGGCTCCGAGCGCCAGCACCTCGGCGCCACGGCGCACATCTTCACCCGAGCGACGAATCCACTGGCCCGGACTGACCCGGGCATTGATGCGCAGTTGCGGCAATGCCTGTGCATCGGGTGCCGGCAACAACTCGCAGTCCTCCTGCATCACCACGGCGTCGGCACCGGTCGGGATCGGGGCACCGGTGAAGATCCGGGCCGCCTGCCCCGCCTGCAAGGCCTGTCCGGACGAACCGGCCGGGATGCGCTGCGATACCGCGAGCAAGACGCCGGGCTGCTGCAGGTCGGCACACGACACCGCATAGCCGTCCATGGCACTGTTGTCCTGCGGAGGAACCTGCAACTGCGACACGACGGCCTGCGCCAGCACCCGGCCATCCGCATCAAAGGTCGAAACCGCCTCGGTGTCGCGCAGGGGCGTCGCATGTGCCAGCAATCGCGCCAGTGCGTCATCGAGTGCCAACAGGGGGGGGCGCATGGGATTCATCTCAAAGGCTTTCTCAGGGGGGTTGGCAACGACGGGGGAGCACTGACCGCAGACCGGTACGCCCTGCCCGCCTGGCCTGTCACGCGGACACCGGCTCGCAATGGCTGACGATGAAGGCCTTGATGGCCTGCAGGTCGGCCGCCATCTCGGTGACGCGCCGCGGCTTTTGCTCGATGCCCTCGAAGCCCGGCGGACGCACCGGCTCGCGGCCCAGCGCCTCGACAATGGTGGCGGAAAACTTGATCGGAAGCGCGGTCTCGAGCACGATCATCGGATGCTTGGCGTGCAGGTGGGCACGCGCAACCTGGATGCCATCGGCCGTGTGGGTGTCCACCATGTCGCCGCATCGCTCCCAGGTGGCCCGGATGGTGGCGAGTCGGTCGGCGTGGGTGCTGCGTCCGCTGGCAAAACCGAAGCGGGTCGCCGCGTCCTTGAATGCCGCATCCGCACCGAGGTCGAAGCATCCCTGACCTGTCAGCTGCGCACCAAACAGATCGTTCAACCGCTTGGCATCGCGCCCGACCAGGTCGAACACGAAACGCTCGAAGTTCGACGCTTTGGAAATATCCATCGATGGGCTGGAGGTTTCATGCGTGTCGGCACCGCCCCGAACCCGGTAACGGCCGGTACGGAAGAACTCATCGAGCACGTCGTTTTCGTTCGTGGCCACCACCAGCATGTCAATCGGCAAACCCATCATGCGTGCCACATGACCGGCGCAGGCATTGCCAAAATTGCCCGAAGGCACACTGAAGCGCACCTTGTCGGTATTGGCCTTGGTTGCCTGGAAATAACCGGCGAAGTAATACACGACCTGTGCCACCAGGCGGGCCCAGTTGATCGAATTGACCGTGCCGATGCGGTACTGGCGCTTGAATGCCAGATCGTTGGAAACCGCTTTGACCATGTCCTGGCAATCGTCGAACACCCCTTCGACGGCGATGTTGTGGATGTTTTCGTCCATCAGGCTGAACATCTGGGCCTGCTGAAACGGGCTCATGCGCCCGCGCGGGCTGGTCATGAAAACCGAGACGCCGTGTTTGCCGCGCATCGCGTATTCGGCTGCACTGCCGGTGTCACCACTGGTGGCGCCCAGGATGTTCAAGGTCTCGCCGCGGCGCGCCAGTTCGTATTCGAACAGGTTGCCCAGCAACTGCATCGCCATGTCCTTGAAGGCCAGCGTCGGACCGTTGGACAAGGCCTGCAGATACAGGGGCGCGCTCTGGCTCTGCACGGCCTCTTTGTCGACCAGTGGTCGCAGCGGCACGATGGCCTCGGTGCCAAACACCTCGCGGGTATAGGTGCGCCGGCAGATGTCGCGCAGATCATCGGCTGGTATGTCGTCGACGTAAAGCGATAGGATCTCGAACGCGAGTTCGGCGTAAGGCAGGCCGCGCCAGCGGGTCAGCGTCGCATCGTCGACCATCGGATAGGCCTGTGGCAGGTACAGGCCACCATCGGGCGCCAGTCCCTCGAGCAGGATGTCGCAGAAGTGCTGGCCGGAGTCGTGACCCCGCGTGGAGATATAGCGCATCAGGCCAACTCCTCCTTGCGGATGCGCACGATGGGCTGCAACACACTGGGCAGCGCCTGCATCAGTGCGAGCGCGCTGTTCATCGTGCCTTCGCGCGTGTCGTGGGTCAGGATGATCAGGTCGGTCTGCGCCTCCTGCGAGGTTGCGGGCTCGGCCTGGACTTCGTCGGCTTCGCGCTGAAGCATGGCATCGATGCTGATGCCAGCGTCGGCCAGGATGCCGGTCACACGCGACAACACGCCGGCCTGGTCGGCCACGCGCAGGCGCAGGTAATAAGCTGTCACGACCTCGTCCATCGCCAACACCGGCAAGTCGCTCATGGCATCCGGATGGAAGGCCAGGTGCGGCACCCGCTGGGCCGCGTCCGCCGTATGCAGCCGCGTCACGTCGACCAAGTCGGCAATCACGGCGCTGGCGGTCGGCTCGCTGCCGGCACCCTTGCCGTAATACAAAGTGGTGCCGACCGCGTCGCCCTGCACCACCACCGCGTTCATGGCACCCTCGACGTTGGCGATCAGCCGCTTGGCCGGCACCAGGCTGGGATGCACCCGCAACTCGATACCGCGCAAGGCCCCGGTCGCCGGATCCAGGCTGCGCTTGGTGATGCCCAACAGCTTGATGCGATAACCCAGTTGCTCGGCATAGCGGATGTCCTGGCCGGCCAGCGCGGTGATACCCTCAATATAGGCCTTGTCGAACTGCACCGGAATGCCAAACGCGATCGCGGACATCAGCGTGATCTTGTGCGCCGCATCGACACCTTCGATGTCAAACGTGGGATCGGCCTCGGCATAACCAAGCCGCTGGGCCTCCTTGAGCACGACGTCGAAGTCCAGGCCCTTGTTGCGCATCTCGCTCAGAATGAAGTTCGTCGTGCCGTTGATGATGCCGGCGACCCACTGGATGCTGTTGGCGGTCAGGCCTTCGCGCAGCGCCTTGATGATGGGAATGCCACCGGCCACAGCTGCCTCGAAAGCGACCATCACGCCCTTGGCGTGTGCCGCCGCGAAGATCTCGGTTCCATGCACGGCCAGCAAGGCCTTGTTCGCCGTGACCACATGTTTGCCGGCCGCGATCGCTTCCATCACCAGCTGGCGCGCGATGCCATAGCCGCCGATGAGTTCGACCACGATGTCGATGTCCGGATTGGCAATCACGGCCCGTGCATCGTTGACCACCTTGACGTCATCACCCACCAGCGCCTGCGCACGCGCGACATCAAGATCGGCGACCATGGTGATGGCGATACCCCGACCAGCACGGCGGCAGATCTCCGCCTGGTTGCGCTTGAGGACGCTGAACGTGCCACTGCCTACGGTACCTATGCCCAGCAGGCCTACTTGGATCGGGTTCATTCGGAAAGTCTTTGTTGGTTGAAAAATTGAATACGGATACGGTGCAAACAGGTGGTTTCAGGCGCGGCTGCGTGAAGCCACCAGCTTCACGGCGGCCTGTGCGCGCTCGTCTTCGTGCCGCTTGCTGTAGTGTTCGAGGAATCGGGCGATGCGACCGATGGCTTCGCGCAGGTCGTCTTCATGCGGCAGGAAAACAATGCGGAAATGGTCCGACCCAGCCCAGTTGAAGCCAGTGCCCTGCACCAGCATCACCTTGGTCTCCTGCAGCAGCTCGAGAATGAAAGCCTGATCGTCCTTGATCGGATAAATCTCCGGGTCGAGTCGGGGGAACATGTACAGCGCCGCCGCCGGCTTGACACAACTGACGCCGGGAATGGCGGTGATCAGTTCGTAGGCCAGGTCCCGCTGGCGGCGCAGGCGTCCGCCCTCGCCGATCAGGTCATTAATGCTCTGGTAGCCACCCAGCGCGGTCTGGATCGCCCACTGACCCGGCACGTTGGGACACAGCCGCAGGTTGGACATCATGTTCAGACCGTCAATGTAGTCCTTGGCGACGACCTTGTCACCCGAGACCACCATCCAGCCGGCGCGGTAACCACAGGAGCGGTAGCTCTTGCTCAGGCTGTTGAATGTCAGTGTCAGCACGTCGTCGCTGAGCGAGCCTATCGCGGTATGGCGGGCATCGTCGTACAGGATCTTGTCGTAGACCTCGTCGGCAAAAATCACCAGCCCGAACTCACGCGCAATGGCGATGATGCCTTGGAGCAACGCGTCCGAATACAGCGCACCGGTCGGGTTGTTGGGGTTGATGACGACGATGCCCTTGGTGCGTGCCGTGACCTTGGCGCGGATGTCCGCCAGGTCCGGCATCCAACCGGCGCTTTCGTCGCAGTGGTAATGCACCGGCACGCCGCCAGACAGGCTGACGGCGGCCGTCCACAGCGGATAGTCCGGCGCGGGAATCAGCATCTCGTCGCCGTCATTGAGCATGGCATTGCTGGCCATGACAATCAGCTCCGAGGCGCCATTGCCAAGGTAGATGTCGTCCAGCGTGACGCCGTCGATGCCCTGCTGCTGTGTGTAGTGCATCACCGCCTTGCGCGCCGCAAAGATGCCCTTGCTGTCCGAATAACCGGCCGAGTTCGGCAGGTTGCGGATCATGTCCTGCTGGATCTCCTCCGGCGAGTCGAAACCGAACAACGCCAGATTGCCGATGTTGAGTTTGATGATCTTGTGGCCCTCGTCCTCCATGCGCTGCGCGCAGTCCAGGATGGGCCCCCGGATGTCATAACAAACATTGTCGAGCTTGGTGGATTTGCGGATCGTCTTCATGGTGGCTCCCGGCCATAGCCGCTGCAGCGGGAAACGTATAATTTGACCACAATTGCGCGAGCCCCTGAAGATGAAACTCCATCCCGACCAATCGAATGTCCAGACCATCACCAGTTATGGCGCGGGATGGATCGCCGTGGATGGCGAACGCATCGAGCGCAGTGTGATCATCGGCTCTGGCGGCCAGCGCATTGATTGGAATTGCAGGCAGTTCTCAGACCTTGACGCGTCCCATTTCGCTAGCCTGGCCGAGTTCGACACAGAGTTGGTAATCTTCGGCAGCGGCAGCAAAATCCGATTTCCCGAACCGGCCTGGCTGCAGCCGCTCATGCAGCGCCGGCTCGGCATCGAAACCATGGATAGCCGGGCTGCCTGCCGCACCTACAACATCCTCGCCGGCGAGGGCCGCAAGGTCGTGGTTGCCTTATTGATCGAAGATGCGCCGGCCTGAGACCGATCGGCCGGTATTTTGCGGTTAAAATACAAGGCTTCGGTCCGGCCCTACAACACATTGCTTGCAGCGGTTGCCGGGTCTGGCTCCTGACACATCCAGCACGCGAGACTCAAGCACCTTATGGCGATCGTTGTCAACAAACCCCTCCCGGAATTCGAAGCCGTCGCAACCAACGGCGTCAAGGTGACCAACACCAGCCACACAGGCGCGGCGTTGGTACTTTTCTTTTATCCCAAAGACAACACGCCCGGGTGCACGACCGAGTCGATGCAGTTCCGTGACAAGTACAAGGACTTCGTGAAGGCCGGCGCCGCGGTTTTCGGCGTGTCGCGCGACAACATGAAATCGCATGACGACTTCAAGGCCAAGCTTGAACTGCCGTTCGAACTGGTTGCCGACACCGAAGAGAAGATGTGCCACATGTTCGGCGTGGTCAAAAACAAGATCATGTACGGCAAGAAGGTCAAGGGCATCGAGCGCAGCACCTTCCTGGTCGGGGCCGATGGCCTGCTGGTCGAAGAGTGGCGCGGACTCAAGGTTCCTGGCCATGTCGACGACGTGCTCAAGGCCGTGAAGGCACTCAAGAAAACTGCCTGAAAGCGCCCGGCGAACGCTCGCCGGGCTCATGCATAATGGCCGCATGCCGTTGAATGCAGACGCCGCTCTCCCCCAGCAAGCCGCCGTGGTCCAGGGCGGCTTTCTTGTTTCTGGGCAGCGTGAATTGCCGCGGCGTCCGCAGTTTTCCAACCTCTCCGTGAGTACCCAGGACCATGCCTCTTCCGCCCGCCCCCACCAAACGTGCAGCCCTGCTGACCAGTTCGGCGTTCGACGCACCTGCCAAGAGCAGTACCGCTACGAGTGCCCGGACCCGACGCAAGGCTTCCGAAGAACCGACCCGCAGCGAGCCTGCCGAGCGGCAGGTGCTGCAACAGATCGAGACCACCAAGCCGGCGCATCCGGACGTGGCCAGGGTCGCCAGTGCAACAACGACCCAACCCGCGCTGCGCGTCGTCGCCGACAATCGGGACGAGCCGCAAGCGCCGCCCGAGAGGGCACAGACGACAGTCGACAAGACGACAACGTCCTCGCGTGGGCGCCGGCGCAAGGCGACCGGTACGCCCAAGTTGTTCGTGCTCGACACCAATGTCCTGCTGCACGACCCGATGTGCCTGTTCCGCTTCGAGGAACACGACATTTTCCTGCCGATGATCGTGCTGGAGGAACTCGACGGACACAAGAGGGGCATGACCGAAGTCGCCCGCAACGCGCGTCAGACCAGCCGCTGGCTCGACGCGCTGGCTGGCACGGCTGGGGTCGACATCGGCGACGGCCTGCGACTGGACAGCACCGGCCACCGGGATGCCGGCGGCAAGCTGTTCTTTCAGACCGAGGCACTGCACTACACCTTGCCGACCAGCCTGCCACAGGGCAAGGCGGACAACCAGATCCTGGGCGTCGTCGACGCACTCGGACGCCAATACAAGGAATCGAAAAAGGCCGGCGGCAGCAGTGCACGTGAGGTGGTGCTGGTATCCAAGGACATCAACATGCGCGTCAAGGCGCGTGCACTGGGCCTGGCCACCGACGACTACCAGAACGACAAGACCCTGGCCGACGGAGATCTGCTGTATGCAGGTTCGCTATCGTTGCCGACCGACTTCTGGTCCACCCATGGGCAGACCGTGGAGAGCTGGCAACAAGGGGTGCACACCTTCTACCGCATCTCCGGACCGGTCGTTCCCAGCCTGCTGATCAATCAGTTTGTGTTTTTCGAAGCGCCTGGAGAGCCCAGCCTGTACGCACGGGTGACCGAGATTCGCGGCAAGACAGCCGTGTTCAAAACACTCAAGGACTTCAACCACCTGAAAAACTCGGTGTGGGGTATCACAACACGCAATCGCGAGCAGAACTTTGCGATGAACCTTCTGATGGATCCGGAGGTGGACTTTGTCACGCTCACCGGTACCGCCGGCACCGGTAAGACCTTGATGGCCCTGGCTGCTGGTCTGACCCAGGTGCTCGACGACCGCCGCTACACCGAGATCATCATGACCCGCGCGACTGTCAGCGTGGGCGAGGACATCGGCTTCCTGCCCGGCACGGAAGAGGAAAAAATGGGGCCGTGGATGGGCGCGCTGGACGACAACCTGGAAGTTTTAGGCAAGACCGACACCGGTGCCGGCGAATGGGGCCGTGCCGCCACCAGTGAGCTGATCCGCAGCCGCATCAAGGTCAAGAGCATGAACTTCATGCGCGGTCGGACTTTTCTGAACAAGTACCTGATCATCGACGAGGCGCAGAACCTGACGCCCAAGCAGATGAAGACGCTGATCACGCGGGCCGGTCCCGGCACCAAGATCATTTGCATGGGCAACCTGGCACAGATCGATACGCCCTACCTCACCGAGGGCTCGTCCGGCCTCACCTATGCGGTCGACAAGTTCAAGGGTTGGCCGCACAGTGGACACATCACGCTGGCCCGTGGCGAGCGTTCACGGCTGGCGGATTTCGCCAGCGAGGTGTTGTAGCGGTCGCAGCCGACAGCCGACAAAGCGTTGGTGCCCGAGCAAAAATTGCTGCGCTTGTTTATTGATCCGGCACACAAGTTGGACAGCCGACTTCCCGACAAAGTGTTGGTGCCCGAGCAAAAATTGCTGCGCAATTTATTGATCCGGCACACAAGTTGGACAGCCGACTTCCCGACAAAGTGTTGGTGCCCGAGCAAAAATTGCTGCGCAATTTATTGATCCGGCACACAAGTTCTCAGTAATCCCCATTACCCCCACTGGCGAGGCTCTCGAATTTCGTGATATTGCGCAGGAACGCCAGCTTCACCATACCGGTTGGGCCGTTGCGCTGCTTGGCGATCAGGATCTCGGCGACGCCGGGCTCCTTGCAGGCGTCCTTGGTGTAGTACTCGTCGCGGTAGATGAACATGATGATGTCCGCGTCCTGCTCGATCGCACCCGATTCGCGCAGGTCGCTCATCATCGGGCGCTTGTCGGGCCGCTGCTCGACGCTTCGATTGAGTTGCGACAAGGCGATGACCGGGCACTTGAGTTCCTTGGCCAGCATCTTCAGCCCGCGCGAGATTTCGCCCAGTTCGGTTGCACGGTTTTCGTCCGAGCCCCCGGAGCCACTCATCAGCTGCAGGTAGTCGACAACGATCAGGCCCAGCTGACCGCACTGACGGGCCAGCCGGCGCGCGTTGGCGCGCAGCTCGCTGCTTTTGAGGCCGGCGGTTTCGTCGATATGCAATGAAATCGTGCGCAACTTCTCGATCGCCTCGGTCAGCCGCGGCCATTCCTCGTCCGTCAGCTTGCCGGTGCGAAGATGGCTCTGGTCGATACGGCCGATCGAGCCGACGATACGCACCGCAAGCTGCGCCGCACCCATCTCCATCGAGAACACCGCCACCGGCAGACCTTCGTTCAGCGCCACATGCTCGGCGATGTTGATGGCAAATGCGGTCTTGCCCATGGACGGGCGCGCCGCCAGCACGATCAGGTCGCCAGGCTGGAAACCGGCCGTCATGCGGTCCAGGTCGTAGAAACCGGTCGGTACCCCGGTTACATCGTTCGGGTTGTCGGCCATCTCCTGGACCCGGTCAAGCAGGTTCACCACCAGCGTATCCATGGCCTGGAAACCCTGTTTCATGCGCGAGCCCTGCTCGCCGATCTGGAAGATCTTGCGTTCGGCCTCGTCCACGATTTCGGCCACCGGACGACCCCGAGGGTTGAACGCGTTGGTGGCTATCTCGTCGCTGGCGCTGACCAGTTTGCGCAACACCGAACGTTCGCGCACGATCTCGGCATAGCGGCGGATATTGCCGGCGCTGGGCACGTACTGGGCCAGTGAGTTCAGGTAGGCCAGGCCGCCGATTTCATCGGCCTTGCCCTGACTCTGCAGGTTTTCGAACACCGTGATCACGTCGGCCGGCTTGCTCGCATTGATCAGCGCGCCGATCGCTCCATAGACCAGCTTGTGCTCGTAGCGGTAAAAATCCTCGTGGATCAGCAGGTCGCCGACACGGTCCCAGGCGTCGTTGTCCAGCAGCAGACCACCCAGCACGCTGGATTCGGCTTCGTTCGAATGGGGCGGTATGCGCAGGCGGGCAACTTCGCGGTCGTCGCTGAACGCGTCAGTGGAGGAAAAAACGGCGGACATGGTCATGGGAAACAGGCCTTTGATGCTACGCCGGACGCTACCGGGCGTCGAGTGAGAAGCTGGGGACAAACCCTGCCTAAGCTGTGCACAAGATGTGGAAATCGCGGGACAAATGCGTGCACAGAAAGACAAAAGCCACCATGGCCTTCACCCTGGTGGCTTTGCAGTCGGCCGGTCCGGCTTGACGCCGGGCAGGCCTTCTGGCGGATGCGGATCAGGCGGTTTCGCCGTATACCGAAACCGTGATGTCCACCGTGACATCGGTGTGCAATGCCACGCTGACGGTGGTGTCGCTGACAACCTTGATCGGGCCGGCAGGCATGCGCACCTGCGACTTGACGATCTTGTAGCCTTGCTTGACCAGCTCTTCAGCGATGTCCGCATTGGTGACCGAGCCGAACAGACGGCCGTCAACACCGGCCTTCTGGGTCAGCTTGCAGGTCGAACCACCGAGCTTTTCGCCGACGGCTTGCGCCTCGGCCAGCTTGGTGGCAGCGGCTTTTTCGAGTTCGGCGCGCTTGACTTCGAACTCCTGCTTGGCAGCAGCGGTCGCACGACGGGCACGGCCAAACGGAATCAGGAAGTTGCGGGCATAACCGTCTTTGACTTTGACGATGTCACCGAGATTGCCAAGGTTCACGACCTTGTCGAGCAGAATGATTTGCATGTTCGTGACCCCTTAGATGCGGTGCTGGTCGCTGTACGGCAACATGGCCAGAAAGCGCGCGCGCTTGATCGCCGTGTTGAGCTGACGCTGGAAAATCGCCCGGGTGCCGGTCAGGCGGGCGGGAATGATCTTGCCGTTCTCGGCAATGAAATCGCGCAAGGTATCGATGTCCTTGTAGTCGATCTCTTCGACACCGGTCACGGTGAAGCGGCAAAAGCGCTTGCGCTTGAACAGCAGGTTTTGGGCTGGGCGCTTTGGGCGCTTGTCTTTGTTGAAACGTTTAGGTCCTGGCATGATTTTTTCCTTCGGTTGGCAGGCTGCGGAGTTCAGACTGGCTGAGCCGGCATGTCCTGCTGAGACAACGGGGTTGGTTCTGGCAAAAATTCCTGTATATGGAAAACGACGTGTTTGCCGTTGCGGGGTGTGGCCAAAAAGCCGGTGAACCTCCAGACACTGCCTGCGGCTGTACTTGCCAGTCGCTCGGCATTTGTGCCCAGTGCCACCGCTTTCATCACTGCCTTGATCTGCCGGACCTGCCCTGCTTCCTGGACACTGGAGGCATGCTCCAGTTGCAGGTTCAGGGCCGGTAACCCTGCCGGTGTGTAACGCATTGCATCGCGTTCGACCACACTGGCAGTCAGGATCAGGCGGTTGGTAGCCTCATTCACCCCGCGCGGGTCAATCAGTTGCTGCGCTCGTTATTGCGCTCGTTATTGCGCTCGCTGTTGCGATCGTTGTTACGATCACTATTGCGGTCGTTGTTGCCGTGAAACTCGGCCTGCTGGGCCTTGCGGGCATCTTCGCGCTCGACAGTTTTCATCATCGACGAAGGTACGGTATCCGCATTCTTGCGCAGCACCGTCAGATGACGCAGCACGGCGTCATTGAACTTGAATGCATGCTCGAGTTCACCCATCACGGCCTGATCGGCCTCGATGTTGATACACAGGTAGTGAGCCTTGGCGAGTTTGTTGATCATGTAGACCAACTGGCGCCGACCCCAGTCTTCGACCCGATGGATCTTGCCGCCGCCGGCGGTGATCATGGTCTTGTAGCGCTCCAGCATGGCTGGAACTTGCTCGCTCTGATCCGGGTGGATCATGAGAATAATTTCGTAATGACGCATGCGTACTCCTTGTGGATGGCCCTGTCCCTCTTTCCCATTTGATCGGGCGAATCGGGGGCCGGAAAAAGCCACCCTCGGCGTCTGGACGAGGTGTGGCAAGGCGAAGCCCGCGATTATATGCCAGCCAACGACCATCAGTCCAGCTTTGTCGCTCGGGCAAGCCGGGTGCCGGGCTCAGCCCCGGTCGGTGTCGAGCCGTGGATAGCGGATGTACTCCACCAGTTGCTCGGCCTCGGGGCCGGGCCGACGCGTGACCAGGCTTACCAGCACGATCACGGCAAACCCCACCGGCACACCGAACAGGCCGGCTGAAATCGGCTGGATGTCCCACCACAGACGCATCGGCGAGGTGACGCCGAACACGGAACGCAGCCAGGGCTGGGTCGTGACCATGTAGTACGCGGTGGTGAGCAGGCCCGCGACCATGCCCAGCGAGGCGGCAATGCCAGTGGCACGCTTCCAGAAGATGCCCAGGGTAAGCGCGGGAAAGAACGCGGCCGCGGCAAAGGAGAACGCCGCCGACACCAGGAACAGGATGTCGGCCGGCCTTTGCGAGGCGACGTAGGCCGCGGCGAGCGCCACCACCAACAGCAGCATCTTGGACAAGGCCACCCGTCTTGCCGTGGAGGCATTGGGGTCGATCATCTTGTAGTACATGTCGTGGCTCAGCGCATTGGCGATGGTCAACAACAGGCCATCGGCTGTCGACAGGGCTGCGGCCAGGCCACCCGCAGCCACCAAGCCGGATACGACATAGGGCAGGCCTCCGATCTCCGGTGTTGCGAGCACCAGGATGTCGCCACTGATGCTCATTTCGTTGAGTTGCAAGATGCCGTCGCGGTTGACGTCGGTCACCGACAACAGCGATGGATCGACCTTGCTCCAGGACGCAATCCATGCCGGCAACTGGTCGAAAGGCGTACCCACGACCAGCGTGAAGATCTCGTACTTGACCAGCACAGCCAGCGCCGGCGCCGTGAAATACAGCAGAAAGATGAACGCCATCGACCAGCCCACCGACTCGCGCGCTTCCTTGACGCTGGGCACGGTGTAGTAGCGCATCAGGATATGCGGCAGCGCAGCCGTGCCCACCATCAGGCAGAAGATCAGCGCCAGGAAATTGCGACGTGCCACATCGTAGGCATGGCGCTGCGCCGGGCTGCCATCCGGGTCGCCGGTGAAGGCTTGGCCGTGGGGCACCATGCCGTTGAGCGGCAGCGCCTTGGCGTCGGCACTGACCTTGGCCCGGGTCCACAGCTCCATCGCCGCCTGCGGGTCCGCCGGAAGGCTGAACAAGGCCTTTTCAGCGGCGGAAATGTCGGTCGCCGCACCGGATCCCCCCTGGGCTTGCAGCCGCTCGAGCTGGTCGCGTGCAGCCTGGCGCTCATTCGCCAGCGCCGACGCCGGAGCCCTGAGCTGCTCGGCCAGTTCGTCCGAGCGCGCGGCAAAGACCTGGCGCACCGCGATCTCGCCGGGATCCACAACCAACATCTTCTCGAGCGCCGTGACCTTTTCAAGCTGGTAGCCGTAGACGATCTGCGGCACAGGCCAGCCAGTCTGCTTCACCGACAACCAGACCACCGGGATCAAGTAGGCAACGATCAGGATGAAGTACTGGGCCACCTGGGTCCAGGTCACGGCGCGCATGCCCCCCAGAAACGAGCACACCAGGATGCCGCCAAGGCCCAGGAAAATGCCCAGTTCGAACTGCACGCCGGTCAGGTGCGAGGTGATCAGTCCGACACCGGATATTTGCGCCACCACATAGGTGAACGAGCACAAAATGGCGGCCACGATGCCCACCAGGCGCGGCAGGTTGCCACCATAACGATCACCGAGGAAATCGGGTACCGTGAACTGCCCGAACTTGCGCAGGTACGGTGCCAGGAACAACGCGACCAGGCAATAACCGCCGGTCCAGCCCATGATGAAAGCCAGACCACCGTAACCCGTCAGGTACAGGGTTCCACCCAGCCCGATGAACGATGCGGCCGACATCCAGTCCGCCCCGGTCGCCATGCCGTTGTACATCGCCGGCACACGGCGCCCCGCCACGTAGTACTCGACCGCGTCATGGGTCCGGCTCAGGATGCCGATGCCCGCATACAGGCCAATCGTGGCCAGCAGAAAGATCGAGCCAATCCAGCGCCGCGGCAGACCCACCTGTTCGAGCACGGCCAAGGCCAGCACAAAGGAAAGAAATCCCCCCATGTACCAGAGATAGACGCGGTCGATGTCGCGCTTGAACGCCAGCCTGGATGCCCGCGTTGCGCTGCCCGATGCCGGGCCCGGGCGTTCAGCCATGGTCAGTCATCGTTTTCCTGGACGTCATGCGCCACGTCGAGCCTGGCCATGTAATGGGCATAGAACCAGATGATGCCGCCATAGACCAGTAGCGAACCCTGCGCTGCCATCCAGAAGCTGAACGGCCAGCCAAAAAAGCTGAAGCTCAGTTCCCGGGCAAAGAAGCTCACGACAAAGCTGACCAGAAACCACAGGCTCAGCAGACTGGCAGACACGGTCAGGTTGCGACGCCAGTAGACACGGCGGTTTTCGCCTGCATCGGTCACAGGCCGAATGCGCGGGCTCACGCCGGGCGACCCTGCTGCGCGGTCAGCACGTCGAGTTCGCGCGCCAGTTGGGCCGCCACCTTGGGCTCGAATCCGCGCAGATGCGCCAGGATGCGGTGAGCCTCATCGGTCCGGCGCCGCTCCATCTCGACCCGGGCCAACTGATACCAGCCAAACGGGCTCATGGGTTGCAATGCGGTATTGCGTCCCAACGCAGTTGCAGCCTCATCCAGACGCCCCTGGCGCAACAGCAGCAGGCCCAGGCCATACCAGGCCCGGTCCAACGCCGGATCGACGACAAGCGCCTGCGCGAATGCGCTCTCGGCCAGTTCGAATCGGCCCTCTTCATCGAGCAGGTAGGCCAGATTGAACCAGCCCGATGCCTGGAGCGGATGGCAGTGCGTCATGACCTGCAAGGCGACGATGGCCTGCGCCTTCTGGCCACTGTCGGCCAACAGATGGGCGCGACTGGCCATGGCATGCCGATCGTGCGGCGCCTCACGCAGCAAGGCGTCGAAGCGCGCCAGCGCATGGCCCGGGCGACCGAGCACGAGGTGTATCTGCGCCAGCCAGCGCAGCCAGGACCGGTGCAGCCAGCCGATCACTGGCACAACGCCACTCCCATGGCCAGGCACAGCTGGATCTTTGCCACGGTCGCCGCCAGCCAGACCATGCCCAGGAGGGCAAAGGCCACCAGCGGCACATGGCGCTGGTCGACGAACGCCGGCGTGACCTGACGGGCCACCACCACCGCCGGACGACCAAGCAATTTGAGCAACTGATAGAAAAGGTTCTGCTCGCGCCGCGTACCGACCAGTTTGCCGAGTAGCCATTGGCCCAGCAGCGCCATCAACGCGATCTCGGCCAGCAGTTTGACGGCGGTGACGAACAGGAACATGGTGGCGATCGGAACTCAAAGTTCGATTAGCCGATGCAGGCCTTACCTACCACTTACATCGACCGCTTGCTGCGCCTGAACGCGGGAAGACCCCTATCGGGTTTTCCCGCGCACGGGCTGACACCGTCGACCGGCGCTGGCGATGCGATTAATCCGCCAGGCGGCGCCAGGTCTCAATCACGGTATCGGGATTGAGCGAGATCGAATCGATACCTTCATCGCGCAACCAGGTCGCGAAATCCGGATGGTCACTGGGGCCCTGGCCACAAATACCGACGTACTTGCCCTGCGCGCGGCAGGCCTGGATCGCCATGCGGATCAAGGCCTTGACCGCCGGATCGCGCTCGTCGAAGTCGGCTGCCAGCAGTTCGAGTCCCGAATCGCGGTCCAGGCCCAGTGTCAACTGGGTCAGATCGTTGGAGCCGATCGAGAATCCGTCGAAATACTGCAGGAACTCATGGGCCAGGATCGCGTTGCTCGGCACCTCGCACATCATGATGATCTTGAGACCGTCTGCACCATCGGCCTTCGCGCCGTCACCTCGGCCCAAGCCACGTGCCGCCATCAGTTCCGTCACTTTGCGCGCCTGCTCCAGCGTGCGCACAAATGGCACCATCAGTTGCACGTTGGTCAGGCCCATGTCCTGGCGCACGCGCAGCATGGCTTCGCACTCCATCGCAAAGGCTTCGCCGAATTCGGCACTGATGTAGCGTGCCGCGCCGCGAAAGCCCAGCATCGGGTTTTCTTCGTCCGGCTCGTACCGGCTGCCACCGATCAAGGTGCGGTATTCGTTGCTCTTGAAGTCGGACATGCGCACGATCACCGGTTTGGGCCAGAAGGCGGCGGCAATCGTCGCCACGCCTTCGGCGACCCGGTCGACATAAAACGCACGCGGCGAAGCATGGCCGCGCGCCACCGACTCCACCGCCTTTTTCAGGTCGGCATCGACATTCGGATAGTCCAGGATGGCCTTGGGATGGACACCGATGTTGTTGTTGATGATGAACTCCAGCCGCGCCAGACCGACACCGGAATTGGGCAACTGGCAGAAGTCGAAGGCCAGTTGCGGATTGCCAACGTTCATCATGATCTTGACCGGGATGTCCGGCATCGTGCCGCGCTCGACCTGCTGGATCTCGGTCTCGAGCAAGCCGTCATAAACGAACCCGGTATCGCCCTCGGCACAGCTGACCGTCACCAGCACGCCCTCCTTGAGCACGTCGGTGGCATCGCCGCAACCCACCACGGCCGGAATACCAAGTTCGCGCGCAATGATGGCGGCGTGGCAGGTGCGGCCACCGCGGTTGGTCACGATTGCGGAAGCGCGTTTCATCACCGGTTCCCAGTTCGGGTCGGTCATGTCGGTCACCAGCACATCGCCCGGCTGCACCTTGTCCATCTCCGACAGGTTGTGCACCAAGCGCACTGGCCCGGTGCCGATTTTCTGTCCGATCGCCCTGCCCTCGACCAGTACCGGGCCCTTGCCCTTGAGCTTGTAGCGGTACTCGGCTTTGCCGGCGCTCTGGCTTTTCACCGTCTCGGGGCGCGCCTGCAGGATGTAGAGCTTGCCGTCCTGGCCGTCCTTGCCCCACTCGATGTCCATCGCGCGGCCGTAGTGCTCCTCGATTACCAGCGCATAGCGCGCCAGTTCCTCGACATCGGCATCGGTCAGCGAATACCGGTTGCGCATTTCGATCGGCACGTCGGTGGTCTTGACCAGTAGGCCCTGCTCCTTCTTTTCGGCCTCGCTGGTGAACTGCATCTGGATCAGCTTGGAGCCCAGGCTGCGTCGCACGATGGCTTTTTTGCCCGCGCGCAGGATGGGCTTGTGCACATAGAACTCGTCCGGGTTAACGGCGCCCTGCACCACCGTCTCGCCCAGACCGTAGCTGGAAGTGATGAACACCAGATCCTGGAAACCCGATTCGGTGTCGATGGTGAACATGACACCGGCAGCGCCCAGGTCGGATCGCACCATGCGCTGGATGCCGGCGCTCAGCGCGACATGCTCATGGGCGAAACCCTTGTGCACCCGGTAGCTGATGGCACGGTCGTTGTACAACGAGGCAAACACCACCTTGATCTTGTGCAGCACATCCTCGATGCCCACGACATTGAGAAAGGTTTCCTGCTGTCCGGCAAACGAGGCATCGGGCAGATCTTCGGCCGTTGCCGATGAACGCACCGCGAACGACAGATGCGGCGCCGCTTCACTCAGGGTCGCGAACGCTTCGCGGATCGCCTGTTCGAGGTCCGCAGGGAAAGGTTGGGCTTCGACCAGCGCCCGGATCTTCGCGCCCGTGCTCGCCAGCGTGCGCACGTCGTCAACGTCCAGCGCGTCCAGCAATTCCTTGATACGGGTCTGCAGCCCGTCATGGGCCAGGAAATCGCGAAAGGCGTGCGCCGTGGTGGCGAAGCCGGTGGGCACATTCACGCCGCTGGGCAGGTGGGCAATCATCTCGCCGAGGCTGGCATTCTTGCCGCCGACCGACTCGACGTCACCCATTCTCAGGTTCTCAAACGGTACGACCAGGTCGGTCGGTCCAAATAGTGCAGACATGGGAAAACTCCGGAGGTTGTGAAAAGCGGTTCTGGCGCGATAGCGGCAGAAATGCCGGATGCAGCCTGGACCATGGCAGTGTCCCGGCACTGTGTCGGGCGTTCGGAACGGGGACGGGCCATAGGTGTCGTGTCAGTCGCGAGAGGGCGTTGCAAACATTGTAGAGTGCGACATTGGCCCGACAACGCCCCGCCCCTTCGTTCCCACCCAGCGCCAGGACTCCCGAATCATGCCCAATCGCACCGTTTTCTTCATCTCCGACGGCACCGGAATCACCGCCGAAACCTTTGGCAACGCCATCCTGGCCCAGTTCGAACTCAAGGCGCGGCATATCCGCCTGCCGTTCACCGACACCGCCGACAAGGCGCACCAGGTTGTGCGCCAGATCAACCACGCCGCGCAACAGGACGGCGCCAAGCCGATCGTTTTCACCACGCTGGTCAACATGGAGATTCTGGAGATCCTGCAGGCAGGCTGCCAGGGCATGCTGCTGGACATGTTCGGCACATTCGTGCATCCGCTGGAGACCGAACTGCAGCTCAAGTCCAGCCATCGGGTGGGCCGCTTCAGCGACGCGAGCAAGAGCAAGGAATACCAGGACCGGATCGAGGCGATCAACTTTTCGCTGGCGCATGACGATGGTCAGTCCAACCGCGATCTCGATCATTCGGATGTGATTCTGGTGGGCGTCAGCCGCAGCGGAAAAACCCCGACCTCGCTTTACCTGGCCATGCAGTACGGCCTGAAGGCGTCCAACTATCCGCTGATACCGGAGGACTTCGAGCGCCAGCAGTTGCCGCCGGCCCTGTTGCCCCATCGAGCCAAGCTGTTTGGCTTAACAATCGCGCCGGAACGGCTCAGCGAGATCCGCCATGAGCGGCGCCCGAACTCGCGTTATGCATCGATCGAGAACTGCCGCATGGAAGTGGCCGAAGGCGAGGCCATGATGCGTCGCAGCGGCATCCGCTGGTTGTCAACCACCACCAAGTCGATCGAGGAAATCGCCACCACCATCTTGCAGGATATCCGTCCCGAACGCCTGAGTTATTGACGCGCTTTCGGCACTGGCGCCGGCAGTTCGGCCCTAAAGGCCCAGTGCCGCGATGCCAGCCTTGGCGACCTGTGCGTCCTCTGACGACTTCACGCCACTGACGCCGATCGCGCCAATGCACTGGCCGTCGACCATGATCGGCACGCCGCCTTCGAGCAAGCCGTGCAACATCGGCGCGCTGAGAAACGACGTGCGTCCCCCGTTGACCATATCTTCATAGACCTTGCTCTCACGCCGACCAAGCGCCGCCGTGTGGGCCTTGCTGGTGGATATGTAACTGGCCGTTGCTGCTGTGCCGTCCAGGCGCTGCAGATGCAGCAGGTGGCCGCCATCGTCAACGATCGCAATACAGACAGCCCACTGGTTGCGCACGGCCTCGTCCAGGGCGGCAGCGGCCATGCGCTGGATATCGGAAAATTCGAGAGTGGCTTTGGTTTTCATCGTGACGTTCGTTCGGTTGGTCGGGGTCAACATGCCCCGGGCCCTGGAGCATAACGCCAGAAAATGCAGCCACCGGGCGCGGCATCGCGCCGGTCGATAACCGCTTGTCGACTGGGCAAATGGCGTAAATCAGGGCTGCAGACTTGAACTATCCTAGAATGAACGCATCTACCTTCGAGTGGAAACAACAGGAGCCAATCACATGAATGACCGCGTACAAACCTTCGGCCAAAGCGCTGGCTATGGCCAGGGCATCTCCGCACAACAACGCAACAAAGTTCTGCGCAACACCTATTGGCTGTTGGCACTGAGCATGTTGCCGACGGTGTTTGGCGCCTGGATCGGCGTGACCACCGGCATCACCGCGTCGCTCGGCGGCGGCATGGGCCTGATGGTGTTCCTGGGTGGCGCTTTCGGCTTCATGTTCGCGATCGAGAAGACCAAGAACTCGGCCGCCGGCGTTCCGGTGCTGCTGGCATTCACCTTCTTCATGGGCCTGATGCTGTCGCGCATCATCGCGATGGTGCTGGGCTTCAAGAACGGCGCCGACCTGATCATGATGGCTTTTGGCGGCACTGCCGGTGTCTTCTTCGTCATGGCCAGCCTGGCTACCGTGATCAAACGTGACCTCACCAGCATGGGCAAATGGCTGATGGTCGGTGCGGTGGTCTTGATGGTGGCAGCCATCATCAACGTCTTCGTGGCGTCGTCTGCCGGCATGATGGCGATCTCGGTACTGGCCATCGGCATCTTCAGTGCCTTCATCCTGTACGACCTCAAGCGCATTATCGACGGCGGCGAAACCAACTACATCAGCGCCACGCTGGGCCTGTACTTGAGCATCTACAACGTGTTCCAGAGCCTGCTGCTGCTGCTGGGCATCGGCGGCGGCAGCAACAACGACTGACGCTTGCGCTGCGTACGCCAAGGCCCCTTTGAGGGGCCTTTTTTCTGGCCGCACCATGGATGGCACACTTCAGAAACCCTGAAGAACTGCCGATAATCTCGATAAGCCCGCCTATTGACCCCATGTATCTCCGTCTTTTGCCCATCCTCGCAATCACCCTGCTCACTGCCGGTTGTGACATCGCGGACCTGCTGGCGGATCCCCGGGTTAGTCAGCGCGAGGCCGATGGGCGCGCGACTGGCGCCGCCTGCCGGCATGCGATGCGCGGCATCGAGGACTGCTACAAGCTCAATGAACGGGCGCCCAAGACGGCCGTTTACGAGGGCTGGAAAGAGATGGATGGCTACATGCGTGAAAACAAGATGGAGGGCGTGGCGTCCAAGATCCCGAGCACGCCCAACTCCAGCGAAGTGACGTTAAGCGACGACGCGGCGGCAGGCAAGAAGACCGGCAACTGAGTCGCCAGGGCTTGCTGCGGCGCAGGCCAGAGTCAGCCGGTCTGGGCCTTATCAGGCTGAGCGCTGCGCTCGAACACCGCAATGCTCTCCACGTGGGCGGTATGGGCAAACATGTTGACCACGCCCGCCCCGACACAACGGTAGCCGGCCTGCTGCACCAGCACGGCCGCATCGCGGGCCAGCGTGGCCGGGTTACAGCTGACATAAACGATTCGCTGCGGCATGGACCAGTCTCCGGGCGCCGGCAAGGTAGACACGTCGATCTCCGGAGCCAGTTCGCTGCCGGCGGCATGCTGCAATGCGCTATGGGCCAGCGCCAGTGCCTGCACCAGCGCATACGCGCCCTCGCGTGGTGGATCCATCAACCACTTCTGCGCCACACCATCGGCCATCAACATCTGGGCTGTCATCTCGAACAGATTGCGCGTGACAAAGCTCACCGGCGCCAAGGCTTGGCCCGGCGCACGCACCGCGGCATTGCTGCGCGCATTGTCCTGCGCGCGCTCCACCAGTGCCTGGCTGCCCTCGACGCCCAGCACCTGCGCTGCCATCGTGGCCAGCGGCAGCGTGAAGTTGCCCAGCCCGCAAAACCAGTCGATCACCCGCTCGTGGCGCTGCACCTGCAGCAGCCGCAAGGCGCGACCTACCAGGACCTGGTTGATATGCGGGTTGACCTGGGTGAAGTCGGTCGGCCGGAACGGCATGCGGATGCCGAATTCCGGCAACTGATATGCCAGCTGCGGCCCGTCCGCGTCCAGCGGCGCGACTGTGTCCGGCCCGCCCGGCTGCAGCCACCACTGGATCACCTGTGTCTGTCCGTCAACCGTGCGGCTATGTGCTGACGCAAACGCGCGCAACATGGCACGGTCAGAGAGCGACAGATCCACCAGGTGGCGTAGCACCAGCGCTACGACCTGCGTCGCTCCGTCATCGCCCACTGCCAATTCGATCTGGGCGCATTCCTCGCGCGCCTGCATGCCTTCGATCAGCCCGCGCAAGGGCATCAGCAAGTCGCTGACAAATGGCGGCAACACCCGACATTGCTGCATGTCGGCGACATAGCCGCTCTTGCGCTCATGAAAACCGATCAGTACCGCCCCTTTTTTGCGCACGTACCGCACCGACAAGCGGCCCCGATAACGGTAGCCCCAGGTCGGCCCATGGATGGGGCGCAAGACGACTTCCGGCCGCACCTTGCCCAGATGCCAAAGGTTGTCCTCCAGCACGCGCTGCTTGACCGCCACCTGGGCATCGGCGTGCATGTGCTGCATCTTGCAGCCGCCACAGGCACCTTTGTGCAGGCCGAAGTGCGGACAACCGGGTGTGACCCGTTGCGACGACTGCTGGTGGATGGCCGTGACCACCGCCTTATCGAAACTCGACTTCTTGCGAAAGGTGTTGACGCTGACCGTCTCGAACGGCAGCGCGCCCTCAACGAACACCACCTTGCCGTCCGGCCGGTGCGCAATACCCTGCGCCTCGATGTCCAACGATTCGATGGTCAATACGTCATCGGCGTAGCCCACCGCCGTGCCTGCAATTTCAGTCATTACTGTCCCGTCTCAAGCCCAGGCCTGAAGATATTCCTGCCAGTGTGGTTCGGTCTCGGCCAGGCCGCCCAGCGTCTCGCGGACCAGGGCGATCTCCTGCGCATACTCCTTGTCGAGTAGACCACCACGCATCTTCTGGAACCGGCAATACACCAGATAGGTGTTCATCACATCGGTCTCACAGTAGCGCCGGATGTCGTCGAGCTTGCCGCCGAGATAGGCCGGATAGACGGCCGAACCGTCCATGCCCAGCTTGCCGGGAAATCCGCACAACTTGGCCATCGCGTCCAGCGGTGCGTTGTTCTTGGGCTGATACAGCGCCAACAGGTCCATCAGGTCCAGATGGCGCGTGTGATAGCGGCTGATGTAGTTGTTCCACTTGAACTCGCGGTCGTCTTCGCCCATGTCCCAGTACTTGTCGGCCACCACGCCATGTTTGAGGCCGCGGTAGTGCAAGACCGGCAGATCGAAACCGCCGCCGTTCCAGCTCACCAGTTGCGGCGTGTGTTTTTCCAGCGTATTGAAGAAAGTCTGGATGACCTTGCCTTCGGACTGACCGTCCTTGTCGACAAACGAGTGGATACGCAAGCCGTCGGCGTTGCGAAACACCGCACTGATCACGAGGATGCGTTGCAGGTGCAAGGGCATGAAGTCGCTCTGCCCCTTCTCCTTGCGCTCCGCGACCCAGGCCGCATACACCTCGGCGTCGCTCATATCCGCTGGCGCGGCGCGCAGCGCGCGCAAGCCCTCTATGTCGGGAATCGACTCGATGTCGAAGACCAGTACCGGCCAGGCCATGCGGCGCTCTGGCTCAGCGCAACGGAAGGTATTTCACCGGATCAACCGGTTTACCCTGCCGACGCACTTCGAAATGCAGTTTCGTTCGGTCGGCGTCGCTGCTGCCCATCTCAGCGATCTTCTGGCCCTTGCGTACCGTCTGATCCTCCTTGACCAGCAGCGTCTGGTTGTGCGCGTAGGCCGTGAGGTAGGTGTTGTTGTGCTTGAGGATAATCAGGTTGCCATAACCTCGCAGACCCGAACCAACATACACGACACGCCCATCGGCCGCAGCCAGCACCGGATCGCCCAACGCGCCGCCGATGTCCAGACCCTTGTTCTTCACCTCGTCGAAACCGGCCAGCACCGCCCCGGAGGCTGGCCAGATCATGGCGACCTCGTCTTCGGCCGGGGTCGCCGCAGCAGCGCCCTGCACCGGGGCTACCGGTGTGGCGGTAATTGCCGTCGGGGCCACTGCCGTGGTGGTCACGTTCGATCCCTGCACCGGCGTTGCGGTCGCACCGCCTGCACTCGCAGCCGCAAGCGGCGCAGCTGGCGCTGTCGCGCCGCTTGCCGGCTTGGCCGCCGCGATCACCGTCGCAGGCGGAACCGCCACTTGCACGGGTGCGGGCGCCACCACACGCAGAACCTGCCCGACCTCGATCAGATTGGGGTTGAGAAGACCATTCCATCGCGCAATATCGCGCCAGCTCTGGCCTGTTTCCAGGCCGATGCGGGTCATGGTGTCACCCGGTTTGACGGTGTAGTAGCCGGCCTTTCCGGCGTTCTCGAAGCCGGGCGGCTGCTGTGCCGCCGGCGCAACCGCCACGCCCGCCTGTGCACCGGCGCCAGGCGCGCGTTCCTCGATCGGGGCACGGTTGACGACCCTGGAGCCACATGCAGCCAGGACCACAGTCAAGCCCACAACCACCACAAGCCTGACGCCCCGGTCGATAAATCCCATCATTCGCCATCCCTTCACGCAACACCCGATTTTAAAGGCACAAAGTGAACGGCTTCGTAGATGGTCTGCTGCAGACCGCGCGGCGTCTTGTCGATCACGATCAGCGCCTGGCCGGCATGCCCGGCCAGCTGACCGGCAACCGGTGCCACCAGCCGCCCTCCGACCGCCAGTTGATCCGTCCACGCCTGCGGCACAGCTTCTCCACCCGCTGCCGCAATGATGCCGGCATACGGCGCACCCTTGGGGTATCCCAGCATGCCGTCGCCGAAAAGCAGGTGCACGTTGGGCAGTCGCATGGTGCGCAGGTTCTCCCGAGCCCTGTCATGCAGACCGCGCAAGCGCTCCAGGCTGTACACCTCGGTGGCGATCAGGCTCAGCACCGCCGCCTGATAGCCGCAACCGGTACCGACCTCAAGCACCCGGCCCGGTTTTCCTGACGCACCCATGCGCAGCAATTCGATCATGCGCGCGACCACGCCCGGTTTGGAGATGGTCTGACCCAGGCCAATCGGAAGGCTGGTTTCCTTGTACGCCTGGCCCTGCAACGCACTGTCGACAAACCGGTGCCGCTCGACCTCGCCCATGGCGGCCAGCACGGTGTCGTCGCTGATGCCAGCCCGCGCCAGACGATTCACCATGTCGCGTCGTACGGAGCGAAAGTCCTGCACCGACAAGCCAGCGATGGCCGTCATTGGTCGCGCCAGCGCTGTCTTGATTGGCATGGCTGTCGTGGTGACACCCGCTGACTGCGGCAGGTCAGGCCTGCGCACCATCGGACGGGCAGACATTTCCTGCTCGCCAAAAGCGCGCGGCAGCCGCGCCGGAAACGACGGACGCTCCTTCATGGTGCGACAGACGTAGCCGCCCGGCCGATGCTGGCAGCCGTCTGCGACCAGTAGCGCAGCGACTCGTGGTCGGTCAGGTCGGTCTTCAAGGGCGTCAAGGCCACATGGCCCTGCACCGTCGCATGAAAATCCGTACCTTCCGCATCGTCCTTGACAGCGCCGGCGCTGCCGATCCAGTACATCTTTTCGCCGCGCGGGCTTTCCTGCACGATGACCGGCTCCGCCGCATGGCGCCGCCCAAGTCGGCAGACTTTCATGGGCTTGATCTGGGCCAGCGGCAGATTGGGAATGTTCACATTGAGCAGCCAGGGCTTGCTGCCGACCCGTTGCTGCTGCAGCATCTGGGCAACCAGTTCACGGGCCTTGGCAGCGGCTGCGTCCAGGTGGCCCCAACCTTTTTCGACTTGCGAGAACGCGATCGCCGGCACGCCGAAGAGAAAACCCTCCATCGCCGCACCCACCGTACCCGAGTAAATCGTGTCGTCGCCCATGTTGGCACCGTTGTTGATGCCCGAGACCACTAGATCCGGCCGGTATCCCAGCAAGCCGGTCAGTGCGATATGTACACAGTCGGCAGGCGTGCCATTGACATAGCGAAAGCCGTTGGCCGCCTGGGTGACGTACAAAGGTCCGTGCAAGGTCAGCGCATTCGACTTGGCGCTGTTGTTGAGTTCCGGCGCCACGACTTCCACGTCGGCGAGATCCTTGAGCGCCTCGTACAGCGCCACGATCCCGGGAGCCTGGTAACCGTCGTCATTGGAGATGAGAATTTTCATGGTTTGCAGCAGTGGTCGCTGATTCTAGGTGGCGCGCCACGGGCGCGGACGCGCCCGAAATAATTTCATACCGGCGCGGGCCGTATCATCGACCGAAACACCAGGAGATGACCGATGCATGCATGGCTTTGTGAGAACCCGACCGGCGTGGACGCCCTGCAGTGGCAGGAACTGCCAACGCCGACGCCAGGCCCTGGCGAGGTGCTGGTCGAAATCAAGGCCGCCAGCCTGAATTTTCCCGATTTGCTGATTGTGCAGAACAAATACCAGATGAAACCGGAACTGCCGTTCGTGCCGGGCTCCGAATACGCCGGCGTGGTGCAGGCGGTCGGAGACGGCGTCACGCATTTGAAAGTGGGGCAATCCATCGCCTGCCTGTCGGGCACTGGCGGATTTGGGACCCATACCCTTGCCAAGGCGGCGCTTTGCCTGCCACTGCCCGCCGACGTCTCCTTTGTCGACGCCGCCGCATTCATCATGATCTACGCAACGTCCTATCACGCGCTGATCGATCGCGCCGCGCTGCAGGCCGGCGAGACGGTACTGGTGCTGGGCGCGGCTGGCGGCGTGGGCACTGCAGCGATCCAGATTGCCAAGGCCGCCGGCGCACGCGTCATCGCGGCCGCGTCCACCGACGAAAAATGCGCCTTGTGCAGCAAGCTGGGCGCCGACGCCACTATCAATTACCAGCGCGACAACCTGCGTGATGCTATCAAGACGCTGACGCAGGGCAAGGGCCCTGAAGTGATCTACGATCCGGTCGGCGGTGACTTCACCGAACCCGCGTTTCGCTCCATCGGCTGGCGCGGCCGTTATCTGGTGGTGGGTTTTGCCGCAGGGCCCATCCCGTCGCTGCCCCTGAACCTGGCCCTGCTCAAGGGCGCATCCATTGTGGGGGTGTTCTGGGGTGACTTCGCGCGGCGCGAGGCCAAGGCCAATGCTGCCATGATGGAAAAGTTGCTGGGCTGGTACGCCAGCGGCAAGATCCGGCCGGTCATTGATCGCACCATGCCCATGGCGGACCTCAAGGCCGCCTACGCGCACATGGGCTCAAGAGGCGTGATGGGCAAACTGGTGATGGTCAACTGATTTGCGGCAACATCGCCTTGTCGTCGCCGCCAGTCATTTCTTGGGCACCTCGGGAAGGCCCATCAACTGGGTCTCGGCCATCGCGTCGAGGTCAAGGGGTATGGTCTCGAGAAAGTCACGCTCGCGGCTGGAATCGTTTTCATCGGCCGCAGGCTCCGGCTTGGGATTCTCATCCACCAAATCGGACCACAGGGCCCAGACCGAATCCGTGTTCTTTTCTTCTACTTCCGGCACGGGCAACCGATCGCCCTGGACGTACTGATCACCCGGCCGGGGCAGACCCGAGACCATCTTGTTCACTGCTTTGGGTTTGTCCACCATAACTGCTATCCTGCTTGGGTTCAACACTGTGCGAGCCACGACCCGCTGACCAACACGGCGCCACGATCCATGTCCACTTTTCAACAAGTGTCACACAAAATGTAGCGTCAGGCTAAACGCCGACGGGTCGACACCGATACGCTGGCAAGCCCAAAAGGGTCCGGTCCACCAACTTTCCTCTCATCCAATGGAGCCCCGCATGCCGAACACCAGACGCACGATGCGCGAACCGGCCCGCGACATAACCATCATTCACGATACCGATGTACTGGTTGTCGGATCCGGCCCCGGTGGGTTGGCAGCGGCGCTCGCTGCCGCACGCACCGGTGTCGCGGTCACCTTGATCGAACGCTTCGGCTGCTTCGGTGGCAATCTGACGGTGGTCGGCGTCGAAGGTTTCGCTTGGTACCGCCATTCGCAAACGGTCGAGGCGAACGGCATCGGCCGTGAATTCGAAGAGCGTGCCAAGGCCATGGGTGCTGCCGTACCGGAGTCGCAGTCCTTGTCGTACGAGATCGACTCCGAAGGATTCAAACTGGTTGCCGACGCGCTGGTGCAAGAAGCAGGCGTTCATCCCATGCTGCACCGGGTATTCGTCGCACCCATCATGGACGGCGACAGCATCACCGGCATCATCGTTGAGTCCAAGGCTGGCCGTGAGGCGATTCTTGCCAAACGCGTCATCGATGCCACCGGCGACGCCGATGTGGCGCATCGCGCCGGTGCGCCGACGCACACCACGCCCGTAGAACAGATGCAGGCTGCATCAGTCATGTTTCATCTGGCCGGCGTCGACAAAAAGGCCTTCATGGCCGGCGTGCAGCATGACCCGCAGACCTACAAGGACTGGGGCACCGGCGAATGGGTGATCGAGACCTCCGGCAAGGAGGATGCCATGTTCTCGCCGTTTCTCAAGAAGCCGTTTGCCCAGGCCATACGTGACGGCGTGATCCCGGCGCACCTGAACACCATCGCCGGAACCTGGGGCGCGATGCACGACACCGGCGAACTCACCTATATGAACCTGGTCCACCTGTCCGGCTGCGACGGCACCGACCCGGACAGCATGACCCGATTCGAAATCGAGGGCCGCAAGCAGGCCATGCTGGCGACCGAAGCGCTGCGTCGCTACACGCCCGGTTGCGCAGGCGTACGCCTGCGCAACTTCGGCATGACGATCGGGATCCGCGACACACGCAAGATCGACGCGGCGTACAACCTGACCGAGCACGACGTACGTGAACAGGCGCGCTTCGACGACTCGGTCGGCATCTATCCGGAATTCATCGACGGCTACGGTGTGCTGATCCTGCCCACCACCGGGCGCTACATGCACATCCCCTACCGCTCCATGTTGCCCAAGCGGGTCAAGAACCTGCTCGTTGCGGGCCGGGCCATCGGCGGCGACAGGATTGCCCACGCGGCAACTCGCAACATGGCCTGCTGCGCCGTGGCCGGTCAAGGCGCCGGCATTGCCGCGGCACTGTCGATCCGAAGCGGCAAGGCGCTGGACGCGATCGATATCGGCGCGCTGCAAGCGGAGTTGCAGCGCCAGGAAGTGCGTTACCAGTAACACGCGCGGGCTGTACCGCGACGACTGAAATCAGACCTGCAGTCTGGCCAGCACAGCGCGAACGGCGCCGGGAACCGGTACCGACTTGCCGGCGCTGCGCTCGACATACACATGCGTGAAGCTGCCTGCGGCGGCCAATTGCGCTTCGTCATTGCGAAACAGACCGATCTCGTAGCGCACGCTGGAGTTACCGATATGCGCGACCCGGATCCCGGCATCGACCCGGTCAGGAAACGCGACCGGCAGGAAGTAGCTGCAAGCCGTCTCGACCACATAGCCAATTACCTCACCGCGATGGATGTCGAGCACGCCGCGCTCGATCAGGAACTGGTTGACCGCCGTGTCAAAGTAGCTGTAGTAGTGGACATTGTTGACGTGTCCATAAACGTCGTTGTCCATCCAGCGGGTCGGGATGCTCTGGAAATGCCGGTAGTCGGCGCGGGTCTGATGGCGTTGGGACATGGCGAAGTGGCTCCCGGTTCGCGCCGCGACCCGATCAGACGCCCGAGCAGGCGATCACCATGAAACGGAGGCGGCAATCTGCGGATTATTCATGAGGTCCGGCGA
>Ga0209702_10002034_pt1 | contig 36615 bp, 24 predicted proteins | sample FRY01_FD_187210 | JGI IMG/M metagenome (GOLD analysis project Ga0209702, IMG submission 187210) | Freshwater microbial communities from Lake Fryxell liftoff mats and glacier meltwater in Antarctica - FRY-01 (SPAdes) (version 2) | ecosystem: Environmental > Aquatic > Freshwater > Ice > Glacier...
AGGGCAACGATGGACCATCCCAAACGCCCAGAACGTACTCAACCTGAGGGCTTGTAATCTCAGCGGCCAATGGGACAACGTGGTCAACAAGATTAGAACGGCTGCTTGACAAAACTGAAATACACCCGTAATCAACTGATTGGCACTATTAATAAAATATATTCATCAACTCCCAGCTGTGGTGATGATGGATGTGTTACTATACGTGGGACTGAGGGAACCTATAATTTTACTGCTAAAGAAAACAAATTGATTGGGCCGGCATCTTGGAGTGGTCAGTTTACTATTGTAAGTGGTGAATGTCGAACCACGCGCTTAACACAGTAATAGGTTTCCCCTTTGAACAGTGAGCCCAGTCAAGCGACCGGGCTCACTGCTTTCAATACCCATACCACTCACCCCACCATTGTTGTAATTTCTTCCTGATTTCCTCTTCGCGGGCGTTTTGGCCGGGGTAGTAGATGGCGTTGCCTTTGAGCTCGTCGGGCATGAAGTTTTGCCGGGCAAAATTTCCTTCGTAGCTGTGGGAGTACTTGTAGTCCTTGCCGTAGCCGATTTGCTTCATCAGCTTGGTGGGGGCGTTGCGGAGGTCGAGCGGTACGGGTAAATGGGCGGTTTTTTGGGCCAAGGCCATGGTGACTCGTCAATGGCGAGATAGCTGGCATTACTTTTTGGTGAGGTAGCTAGGTAAATGGCTACCTGCGAAAGGATAATCCGGCATTCGGGATAACCAATCACTTTTACCGCCTGAATACAGGCATTCGCCATAATCATGGCCGTAGGGTTGGCGTTTCCGATGTCTTCGGAGGCCATAATCAACATCCTGCGCGCAATAAAAATAGGATCTTCGCCGGCCACGATCATCCGGGCCATCCAGTAAAGGGCCGCGTTGGGGTCGCTTCCCCGGAGTGACTTGATGAAGGCCGAGATAATGTCATAATGTTGCTCGCCGGATTTGTCGTAGCGTGCCATACTCTGCTGCGCTACTTCGGTCACCGATCCATCAGTGATGACGATCTCCTCCCGTTCGCCTTCTCCAAGTACTACCAGTTCAAGTAAATTCAAGAGTTTCCTCCCGTCGCCACCCGATAACCGGAACAAGGCGTCCGTTTCCCGGAGCGTGATGTTCTTCTTTTTTAGTAGAGCGTCTTTTTGAATAGCATTAGTCACTAATTCCAAAAGTTCATCTTGCCCCAAGGCGTCAAGAATATACACTTGACAGCGTGAAAGTAGGGCCGAGTTCACTTCAAAGGAGGGGTTTTCGGTGGTAGCTCCAATGAGCGTAACCTGTCCTTTTTCGACCGCTCCCAACAGCGAATCCTGCTGACTCTTGTTGTACCGATGAATTTCGTCAATAAATAGGATGGGCGAGAATAAGCCGATGGGACGCGATAAGACCTCACGCAGGTCTTTAATTCCGGAGCTAATGGCGCTAAGGCTATGAAAAGGGCGTTTGGTAGCTTCGGCGATCAGTAAAGCAAGGGTAGTTTTGCCGACGCCGGGAGGTCCCCACAAAATGATGGAAGGTATGGTATTGTTTTGGATCGATCGACGCAGCGGGGCGTTTGGGCCCACGAGTTTACGCTGTCCTACGTATTCATCGAGGGTGCGGGGGCGCATTCGTTCGGCCAAAGGGGCATTGGTAGGGTGCATAACCTGATTCTTGTTTCAATGATACACGAAGTTACGCTCAATTATACGTTCAGAAAGCTACTCCGCTTTTTTGGAACGACCCAACCACTTTTTGAGTTCAGAGCCGTAGTACCATTGGTAGGGCCACAGCATCCATTCGTACAGCTGCTGCGGGAAACGGGCGATTCGATGAAAAAGGGAGGGATAAATAAACCGCTTCTCTTTCTGTATACCCCGAACCATGGCTTTGGCAACTTCTCGGGCCGACTGGGAGGGCCACGGCACAGTCGGAACTACCTCGGAGGTTTGGATAGCATGGTCAAAGAATGAAGTTCGGGTGGCGATGGGGTAGAGTAGTCCAAGTTTGCCAGACGTAGATTCTTCAAAACGATACGCGTCCGCAAATCTATCCAACGCTGCTTTACTGGCTCCGTACACTGCGTAGCCCGGAATGGCTAGCTTTGCCATCGCCGAGGCGGTAATCAGGGTGTAGTGAGGTTTTTGACGGTTAAGTTCGCCCATTTTTTGAATTGTGTACAACGGTGAGAACACATTCAGCTCAAACAAACGCTGGGTTCTTTCCCAGTTGGTCGTGGCAAAATCTTCGTAGTAGGCAAAACCAGCATTCGCTACGAATACATTAACCTGTCCTAGTTCAGCCTTTGCTTTTTCAAAGAGCAGATCCACGACCTCTTTTTTTGATAGGTCGCCGATAAAGGGCAGCCAACGGTGGGTGCTTGCCGGTAGGCTTGCAATGGTTTTTAACAGTGAGATTTCATCGACATCTGCCACTAAAATGATAGATGACTCAAATTGGAGTAGTTCCAACAAAAAAGCGCGGCCTATTCCGGAGGCCGCGCCAGTGACAATAATATTTGTGTTAGATAAATTCAACGTAGAGTCACTTTTTGACTTACAGTGTTATACGTTCAATTGTCATATTCTTTTTTAGATTGGTCAGAGCACCAAATACCAGATTATAAACCGACTGGATGTTGATTTTCATCAATTCAGCAATTTCCTGGTTGTTCATATTCATATAGAATTTCAGGAAAATAGCTTCACGTTGACGCCGTGGTAGGTGATGCATGGCCTTATCAAGGTGTAGGTTAGTAGCTTCAAACTCCTCCTCCGAAATTAAATCTTTTTCGTGAGACGGAGTATGGATGTGCCAATACTCAACCGGAATATCCTCATTACTAGTATGCTTTTGTAGAGCATTGAGGTGGCGTACTAGTTTGCGTTTGATGGAAGCCATCAGATAAAAACGTACCGAAGTAGTGTCGCCGATCGTACTACGATTTTTCCATAGCTCAACAAACAGATCATGGATACAATCCTTAATCAAAGGCTTGTCAACCGTAAATTGGGAGCAATACTGATAAAGAATGTGGACATAAGACTGATAAAGGCAGGCATAGGCGTTTTCATCACCTGAACGGAACTGGTTCCAGTACCGCAATTCTTCTTCTTGCTTGTATCGTACGTAGGCCATTTTAAAAGGTTAGGAATAGTGAATGATTCTTAAGGGTTCAGGAATAAAGGTCAATTTTACACTTGTAAATATATTTATAAAAAAACAATATAAAAAAACATTTCTAATAGAAAATTACACTTGCATAGAATTGACATACAAGATGGTTGATTTAAATAGTCAAATTACTTGTAGGTGGACACAAACGAAAACTTATCCCCGTCGAAGAGCCCTTTGTCACTGAGTTTTAATGAGGGAATGACTAGCAAGGCCATAAAAGATAGGGTCATAAAGGGAGAGGTAAGGGTGCTTTTTAGCTCCGATTTAACAAATTGGTCCAATAAGGTATACTCTTTTGAGACAGTATATCCGTCAATATCCGTCATCAGACCTGCAATGGGGAGAGCCAACTGTCGGGTTTCTTTGGAGCTAACGGCGGCTATTCCACCTCGCATCGTAATAACTTCATTTACGGCCTGACAAAGGCTTACGTCATCACAACCAATGGCGATAATATTATGGGAGTCGTGGGCTACGGTGGAGGCAATTGCTCCTTCTTTCAAGCCGAAATTTCTGACAAAGGCAACGGCTACGGGGGCATTTTTATAGCGATTAACGACCGCTATTTTGAGAATATCCCGCTCGACGTCGCTATCTATTTTGCCGTCATTGGTTTGTACCTCTTCCCAAATGGCTGGGGTAATGAGTTGTCCGTCGAGGGCTTTGATGATTCGGAGAGCAACGGAGCCATTAGGAGCTTCGCAGATAAAATCCGTAGGAACTTTGGCTGTACATTCAAAGTTGTTGACGTATTCACTGCGTAGGTCTGCCAACAACGATTTGCCATTCTCCGCTACTAGCTCACCATTGAGGTAGGTTTGGAGTACAGTGAAATTGGTCAGATTGTCTACCACAATGAAGTCGGCGGGGTCTCCTTCGCGCAGGAGGCCTACGGATAAGCGGTAATGAAGCACAGGGTTGAGGCAAGCTGCCTGTAAAATATCGAAAAGATTATAGCCCAGCGCCAGTGCTCTTTTGACCAGACTATTAATATGGCCTTCTTCCAAACTATCGGGGTGCTTATCGTCGGAGCAAAACATAATTCTTTTTGGATACTCAGCGATGAGGGGAATCAGCGCATCAAAATTCTTCGCTGCGCTACCTTCCCGGATCAGAATATTCATCCCATAGGAGAGCTTTTCGTTGGCTTCGTTGTAGGTAAAACACTCGTGGTCGGTGCTGATACCGGCGTCTGCGTACTTCTTAGCAGCCTCGCCCCGCAGTCCGGGAGCGTGTCCATCAATTGGTTTATTGAATGCCCGGGCCATGGCGAGCTTGGCCATTATTTCCGGATCTTCGTTCAAAACTCCCGGATAATTCATCATTTCGGCCAGATAACCTATCTCACGCATACCCAACAAGGTACGAATATCTTTGAGTCCTATGGAGGCTCCTGCTGTCTCAAAAACCGTAGCCGGCACACAGGAGGGAGCGCCAAAACAAAATTTGAAAGGGGTACGTTGGCTATCTTTGATCATGTATTCCACCCCTTCTAGACCCAAAACATTGCCGATTTCGTGCGGATCGGAAACGGTGGCGACCGTTCCGTGCACTACGGCCATGCGCGCAAACTGACTGGGAGTCAGCATAGAACTTTCAATGTGCACGTGGGCATCAACAAAACCGGGAAGTATGTAGGGTAGAGTCGTATTTTCTTTACCAATGGTGGTACTACTAATAATTCTTCCGTTAGAAATTGTAAGACAGGTTTCCTGAATAGTGCGGTCGAAGAGGTTGAGGATATTGGCGTGCATTGGGAAAATAGATAACTGTAGGATAGCTAATTAAGGGAATTAGACCAAAGAAAAGAATTATTATGCAATAATGAAATAAACACTTTTTTAAAATAGTGGAATATGTAAGGTTAATATTTACCCGATGTAGTCTTTACTATAAAACACCTTATTCCTCAAATAGTATGTCAAGTTTGGTAGTAAAGATTAATCCTGATGACAACGTAATCGTAGCATTACGTGACTTGCCAAAGGATTTAGTAGTCGAATTTGAAAATGAATCCTACCCACTGCCCCACGGCGTGATGGCAAAACATAAGTTTGTAACGGAAGATATTGAGCCCGGAGAGGCCGTGAGAATGTATGGGGTACTGGTTGGTCGGGCTACCCAGAAAATTCACCGGGGAGAACCCATCACTACCTTTAACCTGAAACATGATTCGGAAGATTATAGTACCTCCAAGAGAAAAGGGTACAGCTGGTCAGCGCCGGATGTGTCCAAGTGGGTAGATAGGACTTTCATGGGGTTTCACCGGGCTGATGGTAGGGTAGGTACCTACAACTATTGGATAGTAATCCCATTAGTTTTTTGTGAAAATAGGAACGTACTTATTCTGAAAGATGCCTTTGAAAGAGAATTGGGGTACGCCCAAACGGATGTTTACCGGGATCAGGTTAAAGAGCTTTTGAAAATATATCAGTCCGGTAACATTACTGATCTTGAATTACATCCTTCCGAATCAGAGGGACTCCCTTCCTACCGCGACACCTCGGCAACTCGTCCGTTTGCTAACATAGACGGAATAAAGTTTCTGACCCACGAGGGCGGCTGCGGCGGTACTCGTCAAGATGCCCATACGCTTTGTTCTTTGTTTGCGGCTTACGCGGTACACCCCAACGTCGCGGGTATTACGGTACTTAGCTTAGGGTGCCAGAATTCAGAAATGAAGATTCTGGATGATGAAATCAAAAAGCGGGACCCGGCGTTTAGCAAACCACTATATGTATTTGAGCAGCAGGAAGGGACAGAATTTGCCCTGATGTCCGGGGCTATTCAAAAAACCTTTCTAGGATTGGTGGAAGCCAATAAGCAGGGGAGACAATCTGCCTCGATTACGAAGTTATCCATTGGGTTAAAATGCGGTGGATCCGACGGGTTTTCGGGTATTTCCGCTAATCCGGTACTAGGGTATGTGTCTGACATCATGGTAGCACTTGGGGGACAAACGTTACTGGCTGAATTTCCTGAGTTGCACGGCGTGGAGCAGGAATTGATCAACCGCTGCGTTACCGAAGAAAAAGCCGCCAAGTTTGAAAAATTAATGCGGGACTATTCAGCCAAGGCAGATGCCGCCGGATCGGCTTTTGCTTTTAACCCTTCTCCCGGAAATATCAAAGACGGTCTAATTACGGATGCCATGAAATCGGCCGGTGCCGCAAAAAAGGGCGGTTCCGCTCCCATTATTGATGTGCTCAACTACACCGAAAGGGCGCAGTTGCCCGGTCTAAACTTAGTGTGTACACCCGGGAACGACGTGGAGGCTACGACGGGAAAAGCGGCGGCTGGGGCTACCATTATTTTGTTCACTACCGGCCTAGGTACTCCTACCGGGAATCCGATTTGTCCGGTTATGAAAGTAGCTACTAATACTACGTTGGCCAACCGTATGCCGGATGTAATCGATTTTGACTGTGGTTCGGTGGTTTCAGGAGATCAAACTATTACCGAAAACGCTGAGCTATTGTTGGAGAAAATTATTCGGGTAGCGAGTGGCGAAGTGCTGACCAAAGCTCAGAAACTTGGCCAGGACGACTTTATTCCCTGGAAGAGAGGAGTGTCTTTATAATTACCTCATTTTTTTATCACCCATTGAAAATAGACTAATGTTCAGATTAGATAATAAAGTGGCCCTGGTAACGGGAGGAGCCAGCGGAATTGGCTTGGCAATCTCTACACTTTTTGCGCAGCAAGGTGCTTATGTCCATATTCTCGAACTGAATACCGAACAGGCAGAGGAAGCAGTAAAGAGCATAGTAGCTTCCGGCGGGAAAGCCCAGTCGCATTTGGTAGATGTATCGAAACAAACCCAAGTAATGGAAGTAATCAATTCAATTGCCGAGGAGCATAAAATTGATATATTGGTGAATAATGCGGGGGTAGCCCACGTGGGTAAAGCGCACACTACGTCAGAAGAAGATTTTGACCGAATTGTAAATGTTAATATAAGAGGGGTGTATAATTGCCTGTTTGCTACCATTCCTCATTTTCAGGCCAATGGGGGTGGAGTAATCCTCAATATGGCCTCCGTTGCGGCAACCGTCGGTATTCCAGATCGCTTTGCCTATTCTATGAGTAAAGGAGCTACCTATACTATGACGCTGTCGGTGGCACGTGACTACCTGGCGGACGGTATTCGGTGCAATAGTATTTCACCAGCTCGGGTACATACGCCCTTCGTAGATGGCTTTATTGCCAAGAACTACCCCGGACAGGAGGAGGAAATGTTTGAAAAATTATCCAAAACCCAGCCGATTGGTCGCATGGCTAAACCACAAGAGGTTGGTGGTCTGGCGTTGTATTTATGCTCCGACGAAGCTTCCTTTATTACGGGTTGTGACTATTTGATCGATGGAGGTTTTGAAAAATTAAATAACTAATTTGAATCGTAAATAATCCAACTATTCTACATGAAACTATTTCGCTTTGGTGCTTACGAACACGAAAAGCCGGGAGTAATCACAACTGATGGAAAGAAAATTGATATCAGCGCTTTCGGAGAAGAATACAACGAGCAATTTTTTGCAACTAATGGACTTACGCGTCTGACGGAATGGATTGCTGCCAATGCGGACATTTGCCCCGAAGTACCTGATCGCGTACGACTAGGTTCGTGCGTAGCCCGGCCCTCTAAAATCGTTTGCATTGGTCTCAATTACGCCAAGCACGCGGCCGAATCAGGGGCTCAACCTCCCAGCGAGCCCGTCATTTTTTTTAAAGCTACTTCGGCGCTTTGCGGTCCAAATGACCCGGTCATAATTCCTCGCAATTCTGTAAAAACGGATTGGGAAGTTGAACTTGCGGTAATTATCGGAAAGAAGACTAGTTATGTTGAAGAAGCCGATGCGATGGAGTACGTGGCAGGGTATTGCCTGCACAATGATTATTCAGAGCGCGAATTTCAATTGGAGCGCGGTGGACAATGGGTAAAGGGAAAAAGCAACGACTCTTTTGCTCCTTTGGGCCCTTATTTTGTCTCGAAAGATGAAGTGCCTGAGCCCCATGACTTGCATATGTGGTTATCGGTTAACGGTGAAACTGTCCAAAATTCTAATACCTCGGATATGATATTTTATATCCCCAAACTGATTAGTTACCTCAGCCAGTTCATGACACTTTTGCCAGGAGATGTAATATCCACCGGTACACCGGAAGGAGTCGGCTTGGGTATGAAACCTCCCGTCTATCTTAAACCGGGCGATGTGGTTGAGCTTGGTATCGAAGGGCTAGGTACCCAAAATCAGATTGCCAAAGCCTGGGAAGCCTAAGTTTAATAGTTTTTTTCTGAGTCCGGTTACCAGCCTTTTGTATTCGGACTCAGGCGTTTTAATCCCTTTGGTTTAATACAATTATGCCATCTTGAATGACTATGAAGATTGACGCCCATCAGCATTTTTGGAAGTATGATCCGGACGAGCACGGCTGGATCACCCCCGACATGCGCGCAATTAGGAGAGACTTCCTTCCCAAGGATCTATTGCCTGTCCTGCAAGCCAATGGAATGGCAGGCTGCGTAGCAGTTCAGGTGGATCAGACTGAGGCGGAGACAAACTATCTGCTTGATTTAGCGGACCATTATTCGTTTATCAAGGGAGTAGTGGGTTGGGTCGATTTTCGAGCAGCTGATTTGCCGGATAGATTACATCATTTTTCGTCATTCGAAAAGCTAAAAGGTTTCCGCCATATTGTGCAAGCTGAACCCGAAGACTTTTTAGTGCAGCCTTCCTTTATTCAGGGAGTTAGGCAGTTAGCAACGTTTGGTTTTACGTTTGATATTCTTATTTATCCGAACCAACTAAATGCCGCACTCTATTTTGTGGAGCAGCTACCCGAAGTAACTTTTGTGCTGAACCATTTAGCAAAGCCCTACATATCCCGGAAAGAAATGGAGCCTTGGGCAACAGCCACGAAAAAGATTGGTTCTTTCCCGAATGTAAACTGTAAAGTTTCTGGCTTGGTGACCGAGGCTGATTGGTCAAACTGGACTTACGAAGACTTTGTACCTTATCTTGATGTAGTTTTTTCTTCTTTTGGAACCGATCGGCTATTGTTTGGGTCAGATTGGCCGGTATGTTTACTCGCCACTGACTATCCATCCGTCAAAAAGATACTTTTGACTTATCTTAATACTTACACAGAAGAGGAGAAAACAGCCGTATTTGGGGAGAATGCTTGCCGGGTATATGGTTTAACCTTGTAATCAGTAGGACCATGTGGTTATACACTTTGTTATTTGTCGACTATTTTTTAACTTCACTAGCCTTTATTTAGAACTGCTCTTATTCCAAATACTACACCAATGAAAAGATATTGTCTTGTTCTTGACCTGGTTGATGATCCCAAACGGATTGCCGAATACGATCATTACCATAATGCCGTTTGGCCTGATATTCTCAAAAGTATAGTGGAGCCTGGTATCATTCAAATGGAAATCTATCGTTTCCAAAACCGGCTCACCATGATCATGGAAACGAAAGATCATTTTAGCTTTGAACACAAAGCACTGATGGATAAAAACAGCCCAATAGTGCAGGAGTGGGAGCAATTGATGTGGAGTTACCAGCAGGCATTACCCACGGCAAAGCCGGGTGAAAAATGGATGTTAACCAAAAAGATTTTTGATTTGAAGGATAGTTTGAATCTTTCCCGCCAGAGTTAAACCTAGCGCATCCGAATTACCTAGGATCAACCGAATAGTGACTTGAAGAAAATTTTAGTACAGTGTTTAGTGGGTTTAAGTTTGCTTACCCTCGTAGGGGCCAAGCCAATAAAAGCTATTGAAGTGAGGGTACTTAGCTACAATATTCATCATGGTGAAGATGTGCGTGGCAACTCAAACTTGCGGTTTGTACTCCGGATTATACGAGAGCAAAACCCCTATATAGTGGCACTACAAGCGGTTGATAGTCTCGTGGAGTTGGATGGGAAGATAAATCACCAAATACGACGATTGGCTGTCCAAACCGGAATGTATTACGTATATGCTAAGTCAGATAGCTTGTCTAATGGTACCCACGGAGTAGGAATACTGTCGAAATGGCCTTTTGAAAAGACTCAGGTTTTGCCTTTGCCATCCACCAAGGGCGCCGACCCCAGGATGATGGTCTGTGGATTAATAAATCCTATTAAAGGGTTTAGCTTCCGGATATGCACCGCCCGATTGGAATATGCCTCCGTATTTGACAGGGCATTGCAATCAGCTTATATCAATCAGGTACTTTCAGGGAGCGTACAACCCGTATTATTGGCGATGGATATGGGCGCCCGACCCAATGAACAACCTTATTTTTCTTATCGGAGTGATTGGATCGATGCTGCCAAAGGATCATACCTACCTACTTGGACGGAGGGGATATCTGGCGATCGGCTCGATTATCTTATGGCCTTGACAAACACCCGTGTTCGGGCCAAGGACTATAAAGTTATCAGGCAGTATCCCACGGTTTCTGACCATTATCCTATTCTGGCTACCTTTGAGTTCTGGTGATTGTTAAATCTGGTACAGAAATAGTAGTACATAAGTAACAGCTAGCTATTGCTTTTTTATAGTACTGATTATTAAATAATTATACAAAAAAAATAGGACTACCGATGCTTCGGTAGTAAGTATGTAATGTACGCTAATTTTGCACATATAAAATGTAAAATTAGCGTACGTAATTACCACCTTTTTTACGCTAGACGTTACTCTCCTCAGAGAAAGAATGACTTGTAAACGATTCAGTAAACTGTAAATTTTATTAAATAATGAAGAAGAAAATACTACTCTGCCTCTTGATGGGGTTATTCTGGTCGGTGGGAATAGCACAGTCAAAAGATGAAAAATTAGTGTTGGAACACGTTGAAATGTGGCGAAAAGCGGTACTCAATCAGGATATAAAATCCCTTGATAATTTGTTTGCGGAGGCTATGACGTACGGTCATTCCAACGGACACATGGATACCAAAGAAACGTTTATTTCGACCATAGCCAATAAAAAAGAAGTCTACAACAAGTTAAATCTTTCAGATTTTAAGGTCAATATAGTTGGGGATATTGCTTTGGTTCGACATTTTATGGTTGCTGATGTGAGTGTTGACGATGGATCTACCATAAAGCCTGATTTAGGGGTTCTTCAAGTCTGGACCAAGACTCGTAAAGGATGGCAGCTGTTGGCTCGGCAGGCGTATAAGCGATAAAGTTCTTACGATTATGTCAATTACTATCCGACCTTACCGCCTTACTGATTTATATGATTTGGTAGCCCACGCAAGTAATTCTGCAATCATGGCTACGGTACGCGATTCTTTTCCAAATCCGTATATGATAGAGCATGGCCGGTATTGGATTTAAAGTTGTTTCGAGGATGATCAACCCGGGGTTTGGCGCTGGGGCATTTGCCTTCATGACCGGATCATCGGAGGGATAGGAGCCATCCGTGACTAGGATATCTACCGATTTCAATGCAGAAATTGGCTATTGGCTGGGGGAAGTTTATTGGAGGCAAGGTTATACTACTTTGGCAATGGAAAAGGCCACATCCTGGTTGTTTGAACACACTGATCCCCATCGGATATACGCAGGTGTGATGAGCAACAATCCTGCTTTCTTGCGAGTTCTGGAAAAATCGGGCTACAAGCTGGAATTTATTCAGTAGGCGGCTGTCTATAAAAATGATAACTTTTGGGATGAACATAAATTCGCAAAGTTTAGACCCGATTAGCAAGGATGACCGGGTAGTTTCGATTACCTTGCGTATTTATATGACTTTTTTGCGTGTATATGCCTTTTATTATTGTAGCCCTCGACGGGTATTCAAGTTGCGGTAAGAGTACTACGGCCAAGTTAGTGGCCAAGCAGCTTCATTATGCCTATATAGATACAGGTGCAATGTACCGGGCCGTCACCCTATATTTTCTGGAAAACCATATTACGCTTACGAATCCCAAGGAAGTTGCCAAGGCATTAAGTGAAATCACAATCTCATTCAGAAGGCACCCCGAGACCAAAAGTAATGATACCTACCTCAATGGGTTGAACGTTGAGCTAGAAATTCGTAAAATGTATATTTCAGATCAGGTAAGCGACGTTAGTGCGGTTGCCGAGGTTCGCCATGCTATGGTGGCACAACAACAAAAAATGGGGAAGAGTAAAGGAATCGTCATGGATGGCCGGGATATCGGTACCGTGGTATTCCAGCAGGCTGAATTGAAAATATTCATGACAGCAGATGCGCTAATGCGTGCTCAACGCCGGCAGGAGGAACTGTTAGCCAAAGGCGAGATGGTAGGTCTGCCGGAAATTGTGGCCAATCTTGAAAAACGTGATTACATTGATACGCACCGGACAGAAAGCCCGTTGGTGAAAGCCGAAGATGCTATATTAATTGATAATTCCTTCATGACAATTGATGAACAGGTAGATCTGGTGGTGCGGCTAGCCGATGAGAAAATTGGACAGGCTCTCAGGAAAAAGGAAACCAGAAATTGATGAAGAAGGCTGAGCAATATGACTACCTGTTGGTAGGGCAGGGGATAGCCGGTACTACCCTGGCGTGGCATCTTATCGAAGCGGGTAAACGGATCTTGATAATAAATGACTCCACTTTACCATCTTCTTCGTTAGTGGCGGCCGGTATTTTCAATCCTTTGACCGGCAGAAAGCTGGTAAAAACCTGGATGGCCGACACTATTTTTCCGTACGCAAAAATCTATTACAGACGCCTCGAAGAGCTTCTTGATGCCAAATTTGTTTATCCGTCATCCATTTACCGTCCTTACCGCTCAGTGGAAGAACAAAATAGCTACCTTTCTTTTACATCCGAACCGGAGATTTCAAAGTATATAATAGAATTAAACGAAAGTCAATTGAAAATAAAAGGGTTGAATAATCCTTTGGGTGGGTTGGAAGTTACTGGTGCTGGATGGGTCGATTTAACTACCTTCCTAAGAATGAGTCGTGACTTTTTTCTTGAAAAAAATCAATATATAGAAAGCGCATTTGATTATAAAGATCTAATAATTAGCGATTGTAGTGTAAACTGGAAAGGTGTAATTGCCAGAAAAGTACTACTTTGTCAAGGTGTGCAAGCCCGTGAGAATTCGTTATTTGACTGGCTCCCGTTCAATCCTGCAAAGGGGCAAATCCTCGACGTTACTTTTGATAGCTATTCTGCGAATAGTATCGTAAATCAGGGAGTTTTTGTGTTGCCTTTACCCGATGGAGAGCAGTACAGAGTGGGAGCTACCTATTCCTGGCATGATCTTGATTGGGAGATAAGTGAAGATGGGAAGCAGTATCTGGAAACAAAACTCAGACCCATGATTGAGGGTGATTATACTATCAACAAACAACGGGCGGGTATTCGGCCTGCCTGTAAGGATCGTCGGCCATTAATTGGAATTCATCCCGAACACCAAACTATCGGGGTCTTTAATGGGTTAGGATCTAAGGGTGTAACCTTGGCACCTTACTTTGCAAACGAGTTTATAGAGCATCTGGAACATGGTAAAGAATTGGACCCCTCAGTGAATATTGACAGGTATTTTTCGTTATATTACCATTAAAGAAAGCCATTATCGCAAATGAAATTAGTTTCCCATACAAAATACATGGCATCAGTGGCTATCTTAGCCGTACTTTGGTGCTACTCTTCGGCTCAGGCTCAGCGCTACCCATCTCAGGAACAATTCGGAAAGAATCGTATCCAATACCGTACTTTTGACTGGAAAATCTTCAAGACTTCTAATTTCGAGGTATACCACTATCAGGGAGGGATCAACCTTGCAAAGCTGACAGCCCAATTTGCGGAAAGTGAATTTGACCGAATTACTGAAATCCTTGGCTATACTCCTTACAACCGCATCAAAATATTTTTGTATAACTCCCCGGGAGAATTATTACAAAGTAATATGGGGCTCGCCACTTTCGGTGATCTTGATGATCAAGCGTTGGACCTGGCTCAGTCAAGAATAGAGATTGCATTTACTGGTGATCAGATTAGTTTTCGTAAAAAATTGGTTACAGAAATATCTCGTTTATTCGTTTACGATATGTTGTATGGGGGCAATTTGAAAGATGCCTTACAGAGTTCCCTATTGCTCACCTTACCCGACTGGTTTATGTCAGGAATTGCTGCTTACATAGCAGAGGGAGCTACGCCTGAGCTAAATGATTACATGCGGGATATTTCGCTTCGGCGTCAAATCAAGAAACCTGCCTTACTTTATGGTCGGGATGCAACCTTGGTTGGTCAATCTATATGGAACTATATAGCAGAGCGTTATGGGAAAGATAATATATCAAACATTCTGAACTTGACCCGTATTATTCGTACCGAACAAACGAGTATTACGAGTACGTTAGGTATACCCTCCTACACTCGGTTTTTAAAAGAATGGCGTGACTATTATGTCAATTTGAGCGATCAGGCCAATAATGGATTTATCGAACCGAACGCTACCTGGCGGTATCGCCCCAGTGGCTCCAACGATATAGGTAGTAATGCTTCCATAAAGTTGTCTCATGACAAGAAGTGGATCGCCGTAAGTGAACTTCACAAGAGTCGTTACAAGGTGACGGTATTTAACCTTGCTACCGGTAATAAAATAATCATTCGTCAGGGCAATGTTCAAACTGATAATTTTGGCGAGGCAGTTGTACTTCCATTACTTTCTTGGACCAAGTACAATACTCTTGCCATGGTAGTGGAAGAGAACAACCGGCAGAACTTTTTTATATATGATAAACTAGATACAAAAAGACCAGTTATCAGGATGAAGAGGATCATCCGTGGGCTGGACCAAATTGTGGACATGGATATCTCAGACGACGGCACCATGCTTGCCGTAAGCGCTGATAAGGGTGGAAGTAATGATCTCTATTTGGTCAATGTTTCTCGTGCGAACCTGATTCCATTAACCAACGATTTGTACGATGATCTTTCGCCAAGGTTTGTAGCGGGTTCTTCCCGGAGGGTGATATTTTCTTCCAACAGGAGTAGTGACTCGTTGGGATTAGATAAAGGCAATTATAAAAATCTGAGGACCTCAGTTGGCCTTTTTGAACATGACGGATCACCCAGGGCTGAGACTGTAACTCCATTGCTTGATTCATTGGGACCAGCGATTGCAGCGGTTTACGCTGACGATGAGAAAGTGTTATTTCTTTCTAATCACAAAGGTATAAGGAACTTGTATAAACATGATCGCCCTACTGGATCAGTTACGCAATTGACTAACTATCTTTTCAGTATTCAGGGTGCGGATATTTCCACCGAGGGGGTTGGAGGTATTGTCTACTCCCGAGTGAAAGAAGGAGTCCTCGAGATGGGCTATCTTGATAGACTCAATACCAGTATTTCTCTGGATAGTCCAGCACTTCCTGGTTCGATTAGTGCAAAAAATAGGGGTACTACCAAGGCACGTAGCACAGAAGCTATGAACACTGCTCCGAAGAATGAGGCGTCAGTTGCCGTTCAGGAAGAATCCAAAATTGTATTGCGGGAAGGTGAGGTAGATACTGATGATTATAAGTTCGATGAAGACATTCTCAAAACTTTTGAGTTTCGTCAAAAGAAAGGTAATGTAACAAATGTACCAACATTGATTCCGAAATCGCGCAAACGGGAAAATATTGCGATCAAAGGTCCTTATGACTACAAAGGGTTATTTGTAGCCAACGATGCAACCTCCGACTGGCGGATTGATCCCATACGGGGATTTGGCTACGCTCAATCGATATCGATGAATGATTTGCTCGAAAACCATGTTATAAAGGCCGGTTTCTTTGTTTCTACGACTTTTCGAAATAGTGACCTTTTTGCCGAATATACCAATAATACCTATCGAGTTGACTTTGGTGCGCGGGTTGACCGTAAGAGCCTATACGTTGATTCAGAAGGGGCCGTTCAGAAGTACCGCTTCAATCAGGTACAGATATCTGCTTCTTATCCATTTTCGTCGACGGCTCGTGTTACCCTGAGTCCAACGTTTACTGTTACTCGGTTGGTAGATATTGGTTTATTGGCTGAGCCTGACCGTTCCACTCAATATGGGGGGTTAAAGGGTGAGTTTGTACTGGACAATACCAAAATAAATGGTATGAACATGGTAGAAGGTACGCGCTTTAAGGTTCGCTATGAGAACTTTCTAGGTATTGGTCAGGCAAAACAAAACTTTAATCGTTTAAGTATCGACTTACGACGTTATCAGAAAATACACCGGGATCTAATTCTGGCTGGTAGGGTTGCTTTCAGCCGTTCGGGCGGGCGGGCACCCAAGCAAAACGTCATGGGTGGCATGGAAAATTGGATACTACAGCGGAAAGATAACCCTGCTAGTAGTAATCCGCTTAATTTTGGACCGGGTGTTGATAATCGAGATGTATTCTTTGCTGAATTCGCAACGAACCTCCGCGGCTTTAATCTTAATCGACTCTCCGGTACAAACTATATATTAGCAAATATAGAACTTAGAGTACCTTTGATCAAGTATTTATATAGAGGACCTATTACCTCCAATTTTTTGCGCAACTTCCAAATCATTGGCTTCTCCGATATTGGAACTGCCTGGACTGGTAAAGGGCCATTTAGCCAGGAAAATAGCTTGAATACCGAAATTGTTGGGGGTGGTTCGGAACCATTCCGGGCAACGGTTACCAATTTCAGAAACCCATACTTAATGGGTTATGGGGTAGGAGCCAGAACCATGCTATTCGGCTTTTACGTGAAATTTGATTACGCCTGGGGTATAGATAATGGTGTAACAGACAAGGCGATTCCGTACGTTACACTAGGGTACGATTTTTAAATTAAAAAAATATTGTTTGCTTCAAAGGCTAAGATTAACCTGATTTTAGCTCCATTATCTGCTATACTATTGAGCAGCAATTTATCTCATTGATATCAGCCGAAAATATCACAAAATTAATTATCAGATAAACAATCTGGATTTTCTGGCACTCTTTTGGCTGTAGTAATTTTACGTGACTCGTTACCCATTTAAGGGTCAAATTACTATACAACCAATAATGGCTCATTTATAAGCAGGAAAAACTATTTTGGCCTAAGGGACTCATTAGTAGAAAGCGTATATAGGCCTGTGTATCATTAGTTTAAAGGGGGTTTTTGGCACTATTTATGTTAATGATTAAACGGCTATCGAAAAGAAAATTTGTTTGTTGCGCCATAAAAAAACCAAAAATTTATTCGGCTGAACTATACTACCAACTACATGAATGCTATTACTTCTTCAATTAATTTTTTTTGGGGGATTCTTCAAAGATTCTTTGGAGTGTTTGAAACACTTGCCAGTAGTTTGGGAATCAAGTATGTATCATTTTTTTTCATTATATTTGATAAAACTACTGAATCTTCTCAAATTGGTGTTGTTAACATCCGTGTAGCTCTTTCGGAATCTTTTAGTGAAGCATAACTTTTAATTGCTTCTACCTTAACAGGTGGAAATTTGAACGGGAAGGGCCCTCCCTTGCTTTCGGTATTTCACCGCAAACAGCATAACAAACCCTTGGGTAATAAAATCATCCCTATGAACACACTATTACTAGCCAAATTAATTAACTTCATACAAAGCCTGGGCAGGTTTCAGATTCAGCCCGAGTTTGGCTTGAACGAATTAATGAGGAAGTCGCCTGCCCGGATTGAGGATCACCCTTCCGCGCCTGCTTTCATTATTAACAGCCAGTCTGGCAAGTGGATTTCAGGAATACTATTTATGCTGATGGTGTCCCTTTTTTCGTTTGGTACGGCATGGTCTCAGGTAGACCTTAGCTTATCAAAGGAAATAAGTAACGGGAACCCAACCGTTGGTCAAACGATAACTTACACGGTTACTGTAAAAAATACAGGAACACTACCTGCCTCAGGAGTTATTATCAAGGATAGCCTTCCAGTTGGTGGAGTGAATTTTGTAGCGAGTACAGTTGTAAGGGGTGCCGGTACTTATAACCCCATTACCAAACTATGGAATGTAGGTAATGTCGCAGTTGGTGATTCAGCGATCTTGAGTATACAGGCTACTGTGCTTGCGCAGGGAGTTTTCTATAATATTGCGGAAGTTGTTCAAATGAATGAGCAAGACGCTGACTCACGGCCCAATGATGGTGCGCTAGATCAAGACGATCTAGCATCAGTTTGTTTTTCCGTCCCGGTCGACTGGTACCAGGGCGATGAGTTTTTGATTTCAATACCGTCAGGCTATAAAGGGATTATTTGGTTTTATAATGGGACCCCCATTACAGATTCAACCGTAGTAGCTGGAAAAACTGTAGCTGTGGTTAATCAGGACTCTTCTCTTACAATAAAAGGGATAGGTTCATTTTCTTTTACTTCTACTGTAGGAGTTTCATGTCCTGCTTCGGGTTGTTGCGCTATCCAAATAGTGCAGGGCCCTATTTATGACCTCGCACTTAATAAATCACTGGCTCCGGGTCAATCTGGTGTAGTAACGCCCGGTTCAACGGTGAAATATCGGATAGTTGTTACCAATCAGGGTAATGTACCAGCAACTCAGATAGTTTTATCAGATTCGTTACCTACTGGCTTGACGTTACAAGATCCAGCTTGGACGTTGGTTGGTAATATTGCTACATTGAACGCGCCCATACCAGGTCCGCTAGCCCCATCAGGAACTACATTTATTGATATTACAACGATAGTAAGCTCAACATTTATTGGTAATACATTAACGAATTACGCTCAGATCAAGGATGCTAAGGATGGACAGGGTAATCCTGCTACGGATAAGGATTCTACCCCGGGCAACGGCTTTAATAATGGAGAGGACGACCGTGGAAGTCAATCCATTCAGGTCAGCCCTGCTCCGGCATTTGACTTAGCTCTAAGTAAGACACTGGCACCGGGGCAACTGGGTAATGTTACAACCGGCTCAACGGTAAAGTATCGTATAACCATTACCAACCAAGGTAACGTTCCTGCTACTCAGATAGCCATAACAGATTCATTACCCGTTGGCTTAGTATTACAAGATATAGCTTGGACTGCAACGGGTAACATTGCTACTTTAAATACTCCGATAGCCGGACCATTAGCGCCTTCTGCAACAACATTCGTTGATATTACCACGCAGGTAAGCAACGGCTTTATTGGTAATACACTGACGAATTATACTCAAATTAAGGATGCCAAGGATGGACAGGGTAATCCTGCTACGGATAAGGATTCTACCCCGGGCAATGGTTTTAACAATGGAGAGGACGACCGCGATAGCGAGCCTATCCTGACTGGATGTCCTACCATTACATTAATAGTATCTAATGACACCACTCTTTGTGGTGGAGGCTCCGTAACGCTTAGAGCGACCACTGGAACCGGCGGTACTACAATAAATTGGTATACCTCACCAACTGGTACAACACCTTTTACAACAACTGCTAGTGGTGCTGCCTTGACCCAGTCCCCAACAACAACGACCACCTACTATACCGAAGGAGCATTGATAAACGGCTGTAAGAGTGCTCGAAAGGCAATAACAGTTACGGTAAGTCCAAAGCCAAGTACACCGGTTTGTCAGGGTATAGTTCAAAATATTTGTCCTGCCACAACGGTTAACCTTACTACGATACCACTTTCACCCATCTCAACCCCCGGCGGAGTGTTCGAATGGAGAACGGGACGATTCCCAACGAATCCTCTCGTAATTAATCCAACGGGTGTAGGTTCTGGTACTTATTATTTATTTGAAAAATCAACCACAGGATGTTACAGCAACCCAATGGTAGTGATCGTAAATATTGTATCATGTGCCTGTACCATAACACCACCGATTATTGCCTGCGTGAATCCGAACATTTGCATCGGCGAATCAGCAACGATTACAGCCGTGGGTTGTATTGGTGGCACGATAAAATGGTCAAATGGTGCTATCGGATCTTCAATTACTGTTACGCCTACTCAGAATGTAACTTATACAGCTGTATGCGAGCAGAACGTGTGTACAAGCTCGCCATCTAATCCTCAAACGATTAATGTTGTTACCCCAGTGAAACCTACTCTGGCGAGTAATTTAAACTCTGTATGTGTGGGCGGAAGTGCAATTTTGACAGCCTCTAATTGTAATGGAGTCGTTTACTGGTCAACCGGAGCAACTGGTTCGCCGATTATAGTAATTCCAACTGTTAAGACTACCTATACTGCGTTCTGTAAAAAGTTTAACTGTGTAAGTGAGACTGCGTCTATAACTATTGATGTGACACCACCACCACTACCACCGCTAATTGTTTGTGGTAAGATGGAGGTTTGTCCAGGTGAAAGTGTAGAACTGCAAGCCTTGGATTGTATTGGAACTGTGAAATGGTCGAATGGTGCAACAGGAGTTTCAATTACTGTAACGCCAACGGTAACTACTACCTATACCGCTACTTGTACGGTTGGCTTATGTGAAAGCCCTGTATCTGATCCTCACACAATCAAGGTGACAACGCCAATACCTCCTGTAATCGCATCGAATACATCATCTGTATGTGCAGGTGGAATAGCGATACTGACTGCACCTAATTGTGCTGGAACGGTTAAGTGGTCAAATGGAGCAACTGGTAGTTCGATCCTGGTGACGCTGAACGCTACCACAAGCTTCACCGCTACTTGTCTGACTAACGTTTGCCAAAGTGGGCCGTCGAATACCGTTACAATTAACGTAGCTGTACCGACTGCCCCAATCATTTCGAGCACTAAGACAGTAATTTGTTCAGGTGATTCAGTGACACTTACTTCAACAGGATGTAACGGCCTTGTGAAATGGTCTAATGGTATGATTGGTGCTTCTATTAATGTGAAGCCTACTGCAACAACCACTTACTTCGCTACCTGTGCAGTGAATGCCTGTGAGAGTGATCGATCAAATACAGTAACTATTAATGTAAATACCTCAGGCCAACCTCCTTTAATCGTAGCGAGTAAGACTAACATATGTGTAAGTGAAGAAATAACGCTTACTTCTACCGGTTGTTTTGGTGTAACAATGTGGTCGAATGGTGCACAGGGGGCGTCCATCAAAGTGACCCCAACCACCACCACAAGCTACACTGCCATCTGTAAGGCCACTCCATCAACTTGTGCGAGCGGATCTTCTAATACAGTGACGATAAACGTAAGCCCAGCTACACCGCCGGTGTTAACGGCAACGGGTACCTCGATCTGTTTAGGTGACAGCGCTACCATTACTGCTACCGGTTGTAGTGGTACAGTAAGATGGTCAACTGGTGCGACTGGCGCTAGTATTAAGGTGAAACCAACCACCACTACTACCTACACGGCCACATGTGATAGAGGTACTTGCGTGAGTCTGCCGGCAACGATTACCATTAATGTAATTTCTACACCACCTCCAACAGTTGTTTGTTCAACAGACAGTATCTGTAAAGGTGGAAGCGTTACTCTATTGATTGAAAACTGTGCGGGAGTTGCTAATTGGTCTACTGGTGAAACGGGTCAAGCAATTGTGGTAAGTCCGACGGTAACTACTTCCTACACTGCTAAATGTGTACTAAATGGATGCCCAAGCCCAAGCTCAATTCAATACAAGATCACGGTTATTGAGCCTGTAAAACCAGTACTTGTAGCATCTAAGAACCCTATCACACAAGGTGAAACAACAACGATCACAGCAACCGGATGTAATGGTTCAGTGATTTGGTCAAATGGAGCCCTTGGGGCAAGTATCTCGGTATTTCCATCGAGCACCACAACTTACTCTGCAATATGTGTAGTGAAAGAGTGTGAGAGTGATATCACCAAGATTACAATTACGGTGAATGAGTGTGTCACGAAACAAGCTCCAACGGTGTCTGATAAACGAAATGTTTGTCCTGATACGACGGTTGACCTCAGGTCAGCAATTGTTGGATTACCTGCACCAGGCGCTACGTTCATCTACCGTTTGGGGAATATTCCAACTTCGGCAACAGTGGCTACACCTGAAAGAGCTGGTGCAGGTACGTACTATATCTTCGAAAGATCAAGTACGGGATGTTTCAGTGCCCCTGCAAAAGTGGTGGTTACCATATTCGATTGTCCTGATAGAGATACCCTTGACCTTGCCGTGAAGAAGACGGTAGATAAGCCAACGGTTGAAGTAGGCGGCGAGGTAACTTATACCATAACCCTGAAAAACAACGGACCTACAACCGCTACGAACATAACCTTGATTGACATTCTGCCACCACAGTTAGAGTATATAGCAGGTATCGGGTATAGTATCAACGGTAATGTTATAAAGGGTTCAATACCTCTACTGGCTGCCTACGATAGTTTAGTGTTTACTTGTGCTGTGAGAGTGATTGGTCCAGGTACTATCATCAATACGGTTCAAATTTCTAACCTTGACCAGATTGATACCAAGCCTTCAAATGATATCTCATCGGTTGGAGTATTGGCCACGGGTGGTGAACTTGGATCAGCTCTTGGAGTTGCCAATGTTGAAGCCGGTAATGATGGAACGTTCACGGTAACCTACAAGGCAATTGTGAAAAATTATAGTAGTGTGCCAATGACGAGTATTCAAATGATGGATAGTCTGTCGAAAGCATTCCCAGCACCATCAGACTTCGTAGTCATGAGTACGCAGGTGAGTCCTGGAAGTACGCTGGTAATTAACCCTTCATTTGATGGAAAAGCAGAGTTTGGCCTACTTCAACAAAATGTAAGTACGTTACCAGCCGGTGCTTCTGATACCGTTACCATCCGAGTGAAAGTGACACCAAACGGATACTTTGGGCCATTCTACAGCAGTGTTACCACAAAGGCAACGATTATTAGTACCACTTTAATGGATGTATCAAACAACGGCTTCAACACGCTATCAGTTGGTAGTACGCCAACGCCAGCTCGTTTCGATCATCCTAACTCGTTTGGTATTGCTAAAATGGCCGGAGATCCGGTGGAGATTGAGAATGGTGTATTTGATGTACCTTACTCAATAAAGGTTACTAACCTTGGTTTGAATGATCTGACAAACATTCAAGTGAAAGACGATCTGACTAAGACCTTTGGAAACGGAGCATCAATCATTCCTGGTAGTATTTCGGTGAATGTAGATCCTGGATTTACAGTAAATCCATTCTACACCGGTACAGGTGCCACCATTGATCTGTTGAATGCAGCAACGAGTACATTGCCAAAAGGAACGACACGCAGTATTAATATTATGGTACGCGTTGACACCAGAACGGCTAGTAGTACAGCATTTGAAAATACAGCAATTGGTTCAGCACTGGGATCAGGTGGGATTGTGTTAACGGATAGCTCAGCAGAAGGTGAAAATCCTGATCCGAACAATGATCTTGATCCTAGCAACGATAGTGATCCAACACCGATTGTGTTGAATAATATTCCGGGTATAGCCATGATAGGAGTAGCACTCTCGGTTGAAGACACAACGCGTAAGTCTGATGGAAGTTATAACATCGCTTACAAGGCTATCCTGAAAAACTTTGGATCAAGTACGCTGACGAATGTGCAACTGGTAGATTCCTTATCTAAGGTATTTAGTTTGCAAACAGGAGCTACCTTTAAGAAGGTTGGTACGCCTATTGCTAGTGATATAAGTGAACTGGCAGTTAATCCAGACTTCGACGGAGTAAATGATTACGAACTATTAATAGGTGGAAACAGCAAGTTGAATCCAGGTGTATCTGATACATTACGATTCACTATCAATGTGTCGACGGACGGACGAAACACGCCTTATCTGAACCGAGTGTATGCATTTGCAAAAGCTGGTAATGTAGTAGTGACGGATATTTCAACCAATGGGTTGCTACCTGACTTGAATGGCAATAATGATCCATCTGAGGCATCCGAAGCCGAACCAACACCGGTTATAATACCTGGTGGTATTGAGTTATTCATTCCGGAAGGTTTCTCACCAAATGGTGATGGTATCAATGATGTATTCGTGATTAGAAACGCGGGAGGTCAGCAAGTAACGCTGGAAATCTATAACCGTTGGATGACCTTAGTGTACAAAAACAATGACTATAAGAACGATTGGGATGGTACCGTTAACAACGGTCTGAGAGTTGGAAGTACATCGCAAGGTCTGCCTGATGGAACCTACTTCTACGTAGTTAAACTCGAAAATGGTCGTCAGTACGTTCGCTTCTTGACAATAACTAGATAAGATTATGCAACAAAGTTCTAGAATTAAAAAATGGGCGGTGATAATACTACTAACCCTCGGGGTTAGTAGTACCGAAGTCCTGGCTCAACAAGATAAGATGTACTCACAGTACATGTTTAACATGATGGCGCTTAATCCGGCCTACGCCGGAAGCCGTGATGTATTGAGTGCAACGGGTCTATACCGTAATCAGTGGGTAAACGTAGAAGGTGCGCCTAAAACAATGACCTTCACCCTCGATGCCCCCATTAACAAGGAGCGCGTCGGGCTTGGAGTACAGGTCTACAATGATCAGATTGGCCTCCAAAACGAAACCGGGATTTATGCATCTTACGCGTTCCGTATTCGGATTGGTGAGCGTTCAACCCTTGCCCTCGGCCTTCAAGCTGGTGCTACAAGTTTCAGGTGGAATTTGAGCGAAGCAATGCTTTCACCAGGCGGTGGTAACGACCCAGTTTTTAATACTAATATTTCTAAGATTCTGCCTAACTTCGGTACGGGTGTCTACATTAGTAATGATAAAGCCTACTTGGGGATCTCGGTACCTCAGCTGATTTCTAATAACCTTAGTGAATACAATACTGGAGATAACCGAGCTAAACAAAAGCGTCATGCCTATTTGATGTCCGGCTTTGTAATTAATCTTGGTAGTACTCTAAAACTAAAACCCTCCTTGCTTGCAAAATACGCCGAAGGTGCCCCAATTGGACTAGATGGAAATCTTAACCTCTGGATTAATGATCGGATTGCAATCGGTACCTCCTATCGCCATAATCAATGGAGTACATTGAACAACAGCAGCGGAAGCGGTGGGTCGATCAACGATTACGTTAGTGATGCAGTGGTAGGAATGGCTGAAATTCAACTCACTGATCAGATAAGAATCGGGTACGCCTACGACATGATGTTAAACGGCCTTAAACAATCCAATCTTAGTATCAACTCAGGTAGCCACGAAGTGATGCTACGATACGAGTTTGGATTCGGAAAAAGTAAAATCCTTACGCCCCGTTATTTCTAAACCGGAGGACGCAATCTATTTACATACTGGTATATTCTACATGCAGGCTGCTTAAACAGTTGATATGAGGATATGCCTTTTTTTTTACCTCATCATATCCAAGGTATTGCGATGAAACACATTATTACACTACTATTTTTTGCCACAATTACCTTCCAGCTACGCGCTCAATCCCCTCTCACTAATGCAGACAAAGAGTTTGGAGCGTTGTCTTATACCAAAGCAGCGGGTCTTTACGAAAAAGTTTTGAAGGATGACCAAGAGATGAGAGAAGGTCAAAAACTTTCGATTCAGGCGAAACTCGGGTATTGCTACCGACAATTGAAGGACACTCAAAAGACGGAATTTATGATGCGGGAGATGATAAGTGGTTATGGAAAAGACCTGCCTGAAGACTATGTAAATTGTTACCTCTTTTTTGCTCAGGCTTTGGCCAGTAACGGCAAGTACAAAGAAGCCCAGCAGACTTACGATAAGTATAGCTCGTTTGATAGCGAAGATGCAAGAAGTCCGAGCTTTTCCAAGTTATATAATAATGTGGCCTTGCTAACCAAGAATGCCGGGTCCTACAAAGTCGAGTATCTTGATATGAATTCTTCGGATGCTGATTTTAGCCCTGTATACTATAAAGAAGGGATAGTATTTGTATCTGGCAGAAATGAGGGGTTAGGTATCAAAAGAGTATTTAGCTGGGACAACACAGCTTTCCTGGACCTTTACTTCCTGCCCGAATTAGACAATATCAAAGGAGAAGGGTTATCTTCATTAGGAAGCTCTATTACCACAAAATCTCCGGCAAAGCGCCGCTGGAAAAGTATCCTTGGAATGGACTCTTACACGGCTACGACGGCTAATGACTCACATACGTTAGGTTTCTTTTCGGGCAGTAGCTACAACACCAGTATGGGATATGGAGAGCGCCCGATGACTGATTCAGACCGATTTAGTAAGACTCTTAATTCTAAATACCACGAAGGCCCTGCTACCTTTAATAATGCAGGTGATAGGGTGGTATTTACCCGTAATAACTTCAACAATGGAAAGTATAAAGTGAGTGAAGAAGGAATCAATAAGCTTAAGCTTTATTCAGCAGAATTGGTCAATGGCAGCTGGTCCAAAATTGAGGAGCTCCCTTTTAATAGCGATGAATTTTCGACGGGGCATCCTGCATTCAACCCTGATAATACCTATCTGTACTTTGCATCTGATCGTCCCGGTGGTTTCGGCGGCACCGATATATATATATCTCGGTGGGAAGATGATTCTTGGTCGGAACCAAGGAACATGGGGCCGGAAATAAATACGAAGGGTAATGAGCTTTTCCCGTACGTTGACCCAAAGGGTAATCTGTATTTTTCTTCTGACGGGCATCCCGGTATGGGTGATTTGGATATCTTTTTTGCACCCATGGTAAATGCCTTGAAGGCCAAGAAAAGTATTAATCTAGGAGCGCCGATTAACTCCAATAAGGATGATTTTGGTCTGATTACAGATGGAGAGCGCCAATTGGGCCTTTTTAGCAGCAATCGTAAAGAGGGAGGAAAAGATGATGATATTTACCGCTTTAGAAGGGAAGGACCAATGTATGCATGTCGTGACCTCACGCTGGTATTGTACGATGCTGCCACCAACCTTCCTTTGAGTAACGTAACGGTACAATTGGAAAATAAGACCATGTCTGATGATGTCAGGCAGTTGAAAACGGACACCACCGGTAACTTACTACTCTGTATTGCTGCTGAAAATGATTTCGTTCTTACGGCTTCCCATGTTGGCTACAAGAATAACTCTATCGGATTTGCGGCTTCTGCATTTGAGGACGATCATCCTTCCATGATAGAAATTCCAATGGTAAAAGGTGTAGATATTGCAAGAAACCTGAATTCATTCAATGTGAAAGGTAATGTCCTGTCTACCAAAGAAAATACACCTTTGGCCGGAGTTAAAGTAAAGGTAACGGATGATACATTCGGAGAGGTTCAGGATGTATTAAGTGGTGATGATGGTGGATATTCATTCCTTGCCATACCTGGGCATAACTATACCATCGATGCAGAACATAAAAAATACGGAACATTTGGTAAAAAGATCATTGGTTTTGACGAGACAAAACCAACTGATTACACAATCCGTATGTTTGAAAAAGGCGACCTGGTCAAGATTGACAATATCTATTATGACCTCAATCGGTCAGATATCCGTCCGGACGCAGCCTATGAGCTAATTAAGCTCATAGATTTACTGGAAAAGTATCCTAATATGCGCATTGAACTTGGATCCCACACAGATAGCCGTTCTAGCGCGAATTACAACAAAATACTTTCCAATAGTCGGGCGAAGGCAGCCGAAGAGTATTTAATATCCAAAGGAATACCAGTAAAACGCATTACCTCCCGAGGGTACGGAGAGAGCAGATTGATCAACGACTGCGCTGACGGCAGTGACTGTTCGGAGGAGCAGCACCAGCAAAACCGACGTACTGAAATCAAAATTATGAATCTTGATTAATCATATTTGAGTGAGATGTATTAACTAGCAAAGGCAGGATATTTTTATCCTGCCTTTTTGTTTGTAAGCAAAGGATGCTTAGAATTGGGAAATTATATAAAGCAGCAATGAAACTATCCCCAAACCGTTTGTTCTTCTTCTTCCTGGTAGCAACAATCTGCCCTTTGGAAGAGGCCTATGCCCAAAAAGAAGTACTATATGAACAGTATATCCAAAACCCAATGGCAATTAATCCTGCATTTACAGGCGTCCGTGAGGATTTTAATATGTCCGTACTGCTGCGCAGGCGATGGTTTCTTCTGCCAAACTCACCCATAAGCCAAACTTTTGCTATGGATGGAACCATAGCAGGTGGTAAAGTTGGTATTGGCTTACAAGCGCTAAGTGACCGAATGTCGCCCTATTTTACAACGGGAGTATACGGCTCGGCCGCCTACCATCTCAATGCCTCCGCTGATTGGAAGATATCATTAGGTATTCAGGGTGGAATCAATGTGCTTCCAGTGTATGATTTTGCGTCAAATACTTCGGTAAACCGGGCATTGGGTAGTTTGGGGGCGGGTGTATGGATTCATTCAGAAAAATACTATTTGGGGATATCGAAGCCTGAACTACTTTCTCAAGGCTATGGTAGTCGCCAGACCACATTTGAGTATCGACAACCGTTGTATGTTACGGCTGGCGCAACTTTTGAAGCGATTGATCTAGTAAAAATTACTCCTAGTATCCTTATTGTTCAGGAAGCTGGCACAAATCTACGGGTTGACGCAGGTGCCCGGGCATGGTATGATGAAAAAATAGGAATCGGACTTTTTTTTCGTTCCGCACGGGTTAACTACATTCAGGCTTCCGGCGAATTACAAGTGTCGAATAATGTGAGAGTAGGCTACACCTACAATTCAAAAGCCCACGAAAGCGGGATTACTGGTACGGGCAATAATCTTTTAAGTATGCACGAGCTCATGTTGAAGTTAGTACCGAACCCTTCCCGATTTCACATAAATTAATTTAACAATAAAACATCGTTTGGTAAAGTATACGTTTAAAAAGGTTTTTTTTTCGCCTTGTTTAAATAACATCTCGTAACTTTGACCAACCAAAGAAAAATCACAAAAGTGATGGACAATTATTCATACATAGCAAATTCCAACGGCGCTTACATAGAGGAATTGTATAATTCCTACAAGCAAGATCCTACGTCAATTGATGAAGGATGGAGAAAATTTTTTGAAGGATTTGAATTTTCCCAGAAATATTCCCTCAACGGTCATTCTACTGAATCAACTGGTAAGGTAGATACCGATAAGATCAGGAAGGAGATGGAAGTGGTACATCTCATCCGTGGATACCGCTCCCGTGGGCATCTGCTGGCTCGTACTAATCCAATCCGTGAGCGCCTTGACCGTAAACCCCGACTCGACTTAGCTGATTTTAAATTAGCAGAATCTGATCTTGATACGGTATTTGAAGCAGGTTCGGAGGTTTTTGGCCGTCCGGCTAAGCTACGAGAAATTGTAGAAGCTCTCAAAATTATTTATACTCGTGATATAGGGTTTGAGTATTTGTATATCCGTGACCGTGAGCAAAAGAACTGGCTCAGGGAAAAGATCGAGAAGGAAGCCTTGAATATGAATTTTTCTCTTGATGAGAAGAAACATATTTTATCTAAGCTAAATGAGGCGGTAGTCTTTGAGAACTTTCTGCACACCAAATATCTTGGGCAAAAACGCTTTTCCCTTGAAGGTGGCGAGACCACGATCCCGGCTTTGGATGCGATGATCAACAAAGCGGGTGAAATGGGTGTAAAGGAAGTAATGATTGGTATGGCCCACCGGGGTCGACTGAATATACTCGCCAATATTATGCGAAAAACCTACGAGCAGATCTTCAATGAATTTGAAGGTAACTTGCCCGATCAGGTATGGGGTGATGGTGATGTTAAATACCACATGGGCTTCTCTTCGCAAATCAACACGCTAAGTGGTCAACAAATGTATCTCAAATTGGCGCCTAATCCTTCTCACCTGGAAGCGGTGAATCCGGTGGTAGAAGGTTTTATCCGGGCTCGGGCCGATGGCCTTTACGGGAGCGATTATGATCGCGTACTACCCGTATTGATCCACGGTGACGCTGCGGTGGCTGGCCAGGGTATTGTGTACGAAGTGACACAGATGTCGGGCTTGGAAGGGTACTACACCGGTGGAACTATCCACTTTGTGATCAATAATCAGGTTGGATTTACAACCGATTTTGAAGACGCCCGTTCGAGTATTTACTGCACAGACGTTGCGAAAATTGTGGACGCACCTGTTCTTCACGTGAACGGCGATGACCCAGAGGCGGTAGTTTTCTGCATGCGCCTTGCGGTAGAATACCGTCAAAAATTCAATAAAGATATTTTTGTGGATATGGTATGTTATCGTCGTCATGGACATAATGAGTCTGACGAGCCGAAGTTTACGCAGCCGGTTCTTTACAAATACATTGAGAATCACCCCAATCCCCGCGAGATCTATCAAAAAACCCTCGCTGACCGAGGTGATGTCGATGCTCAGCTCGCGACCAGCATGGATAAAGAATTCAAGGCTCTGCTTCAGGAGCGCCTTGAAATGGTAAAGCAGAAGGTCCTGCCTTACTCGATGCCAAAATTGGAGATAGAGTGGCGTAACCTGCGTAACTCCAGTCCTGAGGATTTTGAGAAATCCCCCGATACGAGTGTGTCGCTGGAAGTTCTTGAAAAAATTGGGCAAGCTATCACAACTATTCCGGAGGGCTTTACAACTCTGAAACAAATTGATAAACTGATCAAAGACCGGAAGCAAATGGTTTTTGAATCCAAAGAAGTAAACTGGGCAACCGCCGAGCTATTGGCGTACGGGTCTATTTTGGCCGAAGGGAGAGCGGTTCGTTTGAGTGGACAAGATGTGCAGCGGGGAACTTTTTCGCACCGGCACGCAGTATTGCACGATGCCGAAACTAATGTGGCTTACAGCAATCTCGACCATATTCAAGAAGATCAGGCTAAGTTTATGATTTATAACTCGCTACTCTCTGAGTACGGAGTGCTAGGGTTTGAGTTTGGGTATGCGATGGCAAATCCGAATGTTCTGGTTATTTGGGAAGCGCAGTTTGGAGACTTCGCTAACGGTGCCCAGGTGATGATTGACCAGTTTATTTCATCTAGTGAAACCAAATGGGATCGTTGGATTGGACTTGTGATGCTGCTTCCACACGGGTATGAAGGTCAGGGACCTGAGCACTCCAACGCTCGTCCCGAGCGGTTTTTACAGCTAGCGGCCAGTAATAATATCATTGTTACCAACGTAACTACCCCCGCCAACTTGTTCCACATGATGCGTCGTCAAATGGCTTATCCTTTCCGAAAGCCGCTGATTGTGATGTCGCCTAAGTCGATGCTGCGTCATCCATTGTGTATTTCTTCCATGGATGAACTGACCAATGGTCGTTTCCAAGAGATCATTGGAGATCCTTACGCCGACCCTAAGAAAGTGACGAAAGTATTGATGTGTACCGGTAAGTTATATTACGAGTTGTACGAAAAACAACAGCAGGACGGACGGAAAGATATTGCCATTATTCGTTTGGAACAAATGCATCCTTTCCCTAAAACCCAAATGAATGCTCATATTGCTAAGTATAAGAAAGCAAAAGTATTCTGGGTACAGGAGGAGCCTTTCAACATGGGAGCATGGACTTTCTTGCTGCGTATGTACCCCGAGCAACCCCTTGAAGTAATCGCTCGCCGGTCGAGTGCCTCACCTTCAACCGGATTTGCAAAAATTCACAAGCAGGAGCAGGAAGAAATCATTCGTCGTGCTTTCGACTAACTATCAAACATCGTTGAACATTTTATTGAAATACAAGAATATCTCATGGCTGAACTAGAAATAAAAGTACCACCGGTTGGCGAATCTATTTCGGAAGTAATAATAGGAGCTTGGTTGAAAAACGAAGGAGATGTGGTGAAAATGGACGAAGTTATTTGCGGATTAGATTCTGACAAAGCTACGTTTGAACTGACTGCGGAAGCGGACGGAGTACTCCACATCAAAGCTCAGGAGGGTGATACTCTTGCGATAGGCGACCTTATTGCAGTCATTGATACAAAAGCGACGGCCGTGGCTTCTTCCGAAAGTAAGGCTCCTACTAAACCAGCTCCGGCTGAAACTAAGGCCGCGGCCGCATCTTCTGCCCCAAGGAAAGTAGTTGCAATGAACGTGCCTACCGTTGGTGAATCCATCACGGAGGTTACTATCGCATCCTGGAATAAGAAAGACGGAGACCGGGTAGAACTCGATGAAATCGTCTGTGAGTTAGAATCCGATAAGGCTACGTTTGAGTTGCCCGCCGAGGCTGCCGGAGTATTGCGCATTGCCGCTGCCGAGGGAGAAACGTTGGCGATTGGTGCACTCATCTGTAGCATTGAGGTGGGAGGCGAAAGTGCGGTGGCGTCCGCCCCTGCTACACCGGAGACACCTACGACACAATCAGCTAATGAGGATGCTAGTATTGTGCATACTTCACCCGTAGCTGCCAAAATTCTTGCGGAGAAAGGAATCGATCCTAAGGATGTAAATGGAACCGGTGCTGGCGGACGAATCACGAAGGAAGATGCCTTGAATGCGCAGAAAGCTTCGGCTGCTGCTCCCGCTGCCAAGCCGGCGGCTGCGCCAGCTCCCAAGCCCGCTCCCAAAAGTGGTCAGCGTCGTGAGAAGATGTCGTCCTTACGGAAAACAATTGCTCGCCGCTTGGTGGCTGTAAAAAATGAAACGGCCATGCTAACTACCTTCAATGAGGTAGATATGAAGCCGATCATGGATCTGCGTTCGAAGTTCAAAGATAAGTTTAAAGAAAAGCACGAGGTAGGCCTGGGCTTCATGTCCTTTTTTACCAAGGCGGTTTGCGTAGCTCTGCAAGACTTCCCGGTTGTGAATGCCTACATCGATGGCGACGACGTAGTTTACAATGATAGTTGCGACATTTCTATTGCGGTGTCTACCCCTCGTGGGCTTGTGGTACCCGTAATTCGTAACGCCGAGGCGATGTCTTTTGCTCAGGTTGAAAAGGAAATTATTCGCCTGGCAGTTCGTGCCCGTGACGGAAAACTAGGGATTGACGAAATGACCGGAGGTACCTTTACCATTACCAATGGCGGTATTTTTGGGTCGATGCTTTCGACTCCGATTATCAACGCCCCGCAATCGGCCATCCTTGGCATGCACAATATTGTGGAACGCGCGGTAGTCATAAATGGCGAAATAGTGATTCGCCCGATCATGTACGTAGCGCTTTCGTACGATCACCGTACCATCGACGGAAAAGATTCAGTAAGTTTCCTTGTTCGGTTAAAGCAATTGCTGGAAGATCCAACCCGTCTGTTACTAGAACTTTAATCTGGTCAATACGCTGTAAATCAGTTTATAAAATTACGAGAGTCCGGTATGTATTGCCGGACTCTCTTTTGTATTTCGGCATTATTATTGTTATCACACTAATAAAAGATAATGCTATGGTGCAAAAGCTGCTTGTTTGGGTAGTAATCATTACCCTGGTGATAAGTTGTAAAAAAGAAGATACTACGGAGCCCGTAGTAGCGGAAACAGGGTGTAATGTCATTTCTGAAATCATTGATGGTAAGCCTTACCGTAATTATGAATACACTACTGATAGTCTATTGTTTCGCATTGTTCAGTATGAAAGGAGAGGTGCTAACCAACCGCAAAAGCGGTTCTCCTTTGATTACGGGACAGAAGGTAAAGTAAAAGCTTTGCGGGAGACAAACCTCATGAGCCCTTTTGTAAACTATCAGTATGAGATGCACTACTCCAATGAAGGCTTAGTTGATACCATTCGTCAATTCCGAATCTTTAATTCAGGACCAAAGTCTGAGCAAATCTACGTACTTGTGTATGACGCCAAACAGCGTTTGACGCTCTATAAATGGGGTGAAAATTATTGGCGGTATGAATATGACGACACGAAAAATGTAGTGAAGTGGTTTTCCAAGATTGTCTCTATTACCAATACGGAGCAACTTATGGCGGAATACGGAAACTATGATGGGAAACGAAATTTTTATTTTTTCTCTCAACCGGCCATGTATGTCAACCTGATAGGAGGGGGCGGTATGAGTGACGAAAATCCCGGCAGCTTTAAGTTATACGAAGGGGCTCAGTTACTACAAACGGGGGTGGTCACCTATAAGTACAATGGAAAGAATCTACCCACGGAGGCTAGTATTTCAGCATTCCCTGCTAGCGGGAATGCTTACACCCAAGTTTATAAATTTACGTATAATTGTTTGTAATTTTTTGATAATAGCTTGTCAATCCCGTGCATACCAGCACGGGATTTTTATTTTTACGTGTAAACTAAACCTACATTCGATGACCATAAAGCCTTACTTCCTTATTTTATTAGCGGTAATTGGTATTTTACCCGCCGCTCAGGCTCAGACGCCTTTTGAATCCGATTCTATTTTCATCAAAAAGATTTTCAGCGAAGCCTTGGCCAACGGTAAATCCTACGAATGGTTGCGGGTGCTCACCACCCAAATTGGCGGCAGATTGAGCGGTTCTGACGGAGCCGTAAAAGCAGTAGTGTACACCCAAAAGGTAATGGAAGACGAAGGGTTTGATAAAGTATTCCTTCAAAAAACCGAAGTGCCGCATTGGGTGCGGGGAGCGGCCGAACAAGCCTACTTTCAATCGGGCAAGAAAAAGGTACAGGTACCCATCGCGGCCTTGGGAGGATCGGTGGCAACGTCTAAGGCCGGAGTAAAAGCGGAGATCATTGAAGTAAAAAGCTTTCTTGAGCTACGAGCTTTGGGTAAAGAGAAGGTAGCCGGAAAGATCGTTTTTTTTAATCGTCCTATGGACCCCACTCAGCTGAGTACCTTCGATGCTTACCGGGGAGCGGTGGACCAACGCGGCAATGGTGCCACGGAGGCCTCAAAGCTGGGCGCAGTGGGTGCCATTGTGCGTTCCATGACCACCCGGATGGATGATTTTCCTCATACCGGGGGGATGCGCTATGGTCCGGGAGTACCGTTGATACCGACGGCCGCCATCAGTACCAACGGAGCGGAACTGCTCAGTAAGGCAATCAAGGATAATCCCGCAATCCAGTTCTATTTTAAGCAAAATTGTGAAACATTACCCGATGCGCTTTCGCACAACGTCGTTGGTGAGCTCAAAGGAAGTACCAATGCAAACGAAATTATTGTGGTTGGCGGCCACCTCGATTCTTGGGATCTAGCCCAAGGCGCCCACGATGATGGCACCGGCTGTGTACAGGCTATCGAAGCGCTGCGCATCCTTAAAACCTTAGGCTATATTCCCAAGCGTACTTTGCGGTCGGTTATGTTTATGAACGAGGAAAATGGCCTGCGGGGAGGTGTTACCTACGCGGATTCTGCCAGAATAAACAGTGAAGTGCATTTGGCAGCCATTGAATCCGACCGGGGAGGTTTTACACCATTAGGGTTTGGTTTGGTGGGTACTACCGCCAAGAAAGCAAAGATTCAGTCGTGGCAACCGTTGTTTGCGAGCTATGGCATCTACGAAATTGGTCCCGGCGGGGGTGGAGCGGACATTGGCCCTTTGGGACAGCAAGGTGCTACGCTTCTTGGCCTGATTCCCGATTCCCAGCGCTATTTTGATTACCATCACGCAGGATCTGATACCCTCGATGCCGTCAGTAAGCGGGAGTTGGAAATGGGAGGCGCCGCGATGGCGGCTATGCTATATTTGATTGATAAATATGGTTTGGAATAGTAGTCTTAGTCGGGAGTTGAGTTAAGGCGCTATTGCAGATCGGGACGTTGAAGGGGATTAAAGAATAAGTTGGTACTTTGGGCTGTGGAGATACAGCCAAAAGTACCAACTTATTCTTGACAGCGATTCCCATTCCCCGGATAGTGAGGCGCCCGTTGCCTAGGGCCTCATGAATAGTGATTCTTTCGCTGATATAGATAATGGCTTAAAGAAGGGGGTACTCATAGGCAGGTTGCTGTTTTTTCATCGTTAGTACAAGGCGAGATTGTGATGGCTGGATTTACTTCGTATTTTTCATAATCCAAAATTGATGAAGCAAAATGCACTTAGTAAAGATGGAGATAGGCGACTACTTACCTTAATCTCAAAAAAGTTATCCAACCAAAGCACTAAATAGGGACTTTTAGTTTGCTTAGATAAGCTCCGGTAATAATTTAAGAAGTTTCAAGAGCCTCGGTATTTCTCTTAGATAATAATTCTATTTTTTTCTTATTTGTATTCATTTGATGTAAAACTAGTGCGTCATAATCACTGGCTTCACCAGAAGCTTTACTAAATAGAATAAAAAGTTCCAGTCCCAAGAGAAGAAGAAACCATATAAACCAGACTACTGTTGCTGGTATGGAATTCTCTAATAGTTCAAGCATCAAATCAAGTTCGTCCAAAAAACCTACTTTAGATTTTATTTCCTCTTCAATACGGGGCCGCAATGTTAATAAAAGACTGTCCTTACTTGATTTTTGATTTCTTAAATTTTCGGTACTGGGTATATAATTTATGATTCGTAACTTTGTGCCATGGATCTTGACTTTGACAAATACAAACTGCTACAATACTGCACCAATGAATCGTGCAAATACCATAACCAAATTGGCTTGGGCAACATATGCACACTAAGCTCAAAAAACAATCAGGTTTACTGTAACGGCTGCAAAAGTCGCTGGGTGATAACCAAAGACACCTTCTTTTACGACCTG
>Ga0209702_10002035_pt1 | contig 36610 bp, 32 predicted proteins | sample FRY01_FD_187210 | JGI IMG/M metagenome (GOLD analysis project Ga0209702, IMG submission 187210) | Freshwater microbial communities from Lake Fryxell liftoff mats and glacier meltwater in Antarctica - FRY-01 (SPAdes) (version 2) | ecosystem: Environmental > Aquatic > Freshwater > Ice > Glacier...
CCTTTCTTCATGTTCCGCAAATTATTTCTTGCTTGATAATTGCGCACTCCATCCCAGCAGCAGGATCCGTCTTTCACGAATTGCTCCCAGGAGTATTTAAAAGGTTCTGACTTAACGAGCCAGTAATTCATAGTTGATTTATAAAGGGACTCCGAAAATACAGAATGAAAATGAAAGAAGGTCTTTGCTTTTTACAGAATTACTATTTTTACAAATAAAACACCTCTTATGAAACGTTTACTACTGACATTCATTCTATTGAGTTTTTTCTCTTTAAAATCTTCAATTGCTCAATCTTCCATTGAGCATTCTTCATGTTGTGAAACTCCATTGGGAGATGCACTTTCCTTCGCTGATTTCGGAAATGATGAAAAGTTCATTTCTGCGCATCTGCCTCCTGCGCCCTTGGAATTTGAACCGAAAGTGGGTCGCATGGTGAGTATTAAAATTGAAGGCGGAAAAGAAGCTGCAGTTTTTGAAGTGAAGTCGGGGAAATCGGATGGAAGTTTGATTTTAATGTTTCATGAATGGTGGGGATTGAATGAATACATTTTAAGAGAAGCCGAGCGTGTGCATTTCGCCACCGGTGCCACCGTACTCGCTGTTGATTTATACGATGGAAAAGTAGCCACCAATGCTGAGGATGCGAATAAATACATGAAATCTGTTCAGCCGGAAAGGGCAGAGGCAATTATCAAATCGTTATTAGAATACGGCGGAAAATTTTCGCGTGTGCAAACCATCGGATGGTGCATGGGCGGAGGCTGGAGTTTGCAGGCTTCCATTTTGGCCGGACAACAAGGTTATGGTTGTGTTGTTTACTATGGAATGCCCGAAACGAACAAAGATAAATTGATGCAATTAGGCGGACCGGTACTCGGAATCTATGGAAAGAAAGATGCTTGGATCACTCCTGAACTGGTTCAAGAATTTGATCAGAACATGAAAACCGTGAAAAAGGAATTCACCGTACTTTCTTTCGACGCCGATCATGCCTTCGCGAATCCGAGCAATCCGAAATACGATAAAGCAGCCACTGCCAAAGCAAATGCCGCTGCTTTAGCATTTATTAAGAAGAATTTCTTGGTGCCGTTTAGAAGGCCGGCAGAAAAATAGTTGTGAGCTATGTGCTTTGAGCTTTGAGCCGCAAGCTGCACTTGCCGTGGTTCCCCTGCTTGCCTAGAGCGAAGTCGATAGCTATCGGACGAAGGGAGCCGCAAGCTTTTAATTGGGGAATTGGCAGATTGGTAAATTGGTAGATTATTAAATTATTGTTCCCATAGCTTTTCTAAAGGTGGTTGCGCTTCATTCATAAGGATTCTAGCTTGGTTCTTGCGGGCGATTGAAGTCGAAGGCTTGCTAAATAAGCATTTACTAACGTTTGCAAACGATTGTATTCGACTGTAAACGTTTATCTCCTGACTAATCAATTTTTTTTCACGTTTTTCGCGCCGGGGTGGGGCTACTGTTTTCCCCCGCATAGCGTTACTGTTTTTTTAATTTATGTTCGGAATTGCAACTCAAATTTTATTTGTCAGATTCTTTATTTCAATCCAATTAAGATGAAATCTAGCCCGCATTATTAGTCTGGAATTTTATTTAGAAATAGTTTTGAATTTTGTACCTTTGCAATCCTCATTGACGAGGAGTATTCATTTGTTTTTATTGGTCTTTTGGGACTGAAACATTCCTTAAAGAACTAATTCTCAAACTAAATGTAGATACTCTGAGCTCATAGCTCTCGCCAACGACTAACGACCAACAACTAACGACTAACGACCAAAAAAATGGTATTCGACCTCGACATGATTCAAAAAGTGTATGCTGCTTTTCCTGCAAAGGTGGCGGCTGCACGTGCCCTTACTGGCGGACCTTTAACTTTATCTGAAAAAATTCTTTATACTCACCTGAGTGAAGGCTTGACACAAAAAGCTTTTATTCGTGGCAAGGATTACGTTGATTTTAATCCCGATCGTGTGGCAATGCAGGATGCAACAGCTCAAATGGCTTTGTTGCAATTCATGCAGGCAGGTCGCCCGAAGGTGGCTGTTCCCTCTACGGTGCATTGCGATCACTTGATTCAGGCGGAGTCGGGTGCTGTTGCTGATTTAACAAAAGCTTTGGATAAGAATAAGGAAGTTTTCGGATTTCTTGCTTCTGTTTCGAATAAATACGGAATCGGTTTTTGGAAACCGGGCGCAGGAATTATTCATCAGGTGATTTTGGAAAATTATGCTTTCCCGGGTGCTTTGATGATCGGAACAGATAGTCATACCGTGAATGCCGGCGGATTAGGTATGGTGGCAATTGGTGTTGGTGGTGCCGATGCTTGTGATGTAATGGCGGGTCTACCTTGGGAGCTGAAATTTCCGAAGTTGATCGGCGTGAAGTTGACCGGAAAGATGAGCGGATGGACCTCTGCAAAAGATGTGATTTTAAAAGTTGCAGGGATTCTTACTGTGAAAGGTGGTACCGATGCAATTGTAGAATATTTTGGTCCGGGTGCAGATAGCATCTCTTGTACAGGAAAAGGAACCATTTGTAACATGGGCGCGGAGATTGGTGCTACGACTTCTATTTTCTCTTACGATGAGAAAATGGCGGAGTATTTACGCGGTACTAGTCGTAAAGCCGTTGCTGATTTGGCAGATGGTATTCGCGAACATTTGAGAGGCGACGATGAAGTATACAACAATCCTGAAAAATATTTTGATCAGGTTATCGAAATTAATTTGAGCGAACTTGAGCCGCACATCAACGGACCATTTACTCCGGATTTGGCATGGCCGATTAGCAAATTTGCTGCTGCAGTAAAAGAGAACGGATGGCCATCAACGTTAGAAGTCGGATTGATCGGTTCTTGTACCAATTCATCTTACGAAGATATTAGTCGTGCCGCTTCTTTAGCAGAGCAAGCCGTAAACAAGGGATTAAAAGCGAAGAGTGAATTTACAATCACTCCAGGTTCTGAATTAGTACGTTTTACAATTCAGCGAGATGGTTTCCTCTCTATCTTCGATAAGATGGGTGGTGTAGTACTTGCGAATGCATGCGGACCATGTATAGGACAGTGGGCGCGACATACGAACGATCCCAATAGGAAAAATTCCATCATCACATCTTTCAATAGAAATTTTGCAAAACGCAATGACGGGAATCCAAATACACATGCCTTCGTAGCATCTCCCGAAATTGTAACGGCATTGGCCTTAGCAGGAGATTTAACTTTTAATCCTCTTACAGATTATTTAACCAACGCGAACGGCGAAAAAGTAAAACTCGAGGAGCCGAAAGGTCATGAGATGCCACCGAATGGTTTCGCAGTTGAAGATGCCGGGTATCAGGTGCCTGCGGCAGATGGTTCGGATGTAACAATAGAGGTAAGTCCAACGAGCGATCGTTTGCAATTACTCGATCCATTCGCAGCATGGGAAGGCATCGATTTGAAAGGATTAAAATTACTCATCAAAGCAAAAGGGAAATGCACTACCGATCATATTTCGATGGCAGGACCTTGGTTAAAATACAGAGGACATCTGGATAACATCTCCAACAACATGTTGATTGGTGCTCTTAATTTCTTCAATGAAAAAACTGACAATGTAAAAAATCAACTCACCGGTGAATACGGAGCAGTTCCTGCTGTGCAACGTGCATACAAAGCAGAAGGAATCGGATCCATTGTAGTAGGTGATGAAAATTATGGAGAAGGATCTTCGCGCGAACACGCAGCCATGGAGCCTCGACATTTAGGTGTGCGCGCCATTCTTGTAAAATCATTCGCACGTATTCATGAAACGAATTTGAAAAAGCAGGGAATGTTAGGTCTTACTTTTGCGGACAAAGAAGACTACAACAAAATTCTCGAAGACGATAGCATCGACATCTTAGGATTAACATCTTTCGCACCGGGAAAACAGTTGTCCATTCAACTCAATCATAAAGATGGAACATCAGAAACCATTTTGGTGAATCACACCTATAACGAAAACCAGATTGAATGGTTCAAAGCCGGCGGAGCGCTCAACATCATCCGTTCGAAAGTAGGAGCATAAAATTTAAGAGGCTGTCATTAAAAGGCAGCCTTTTTTAATTATTCTTTTTTTACCACAGAGTACACTGAGAAGTCCGATAGCGATCGGACAAAGAGAACACATTATTTTTGCTAAACAATAATTATAGCTAACAAAAATAGTTTTTAAATTTCTTTTTGACCTTTGTGAAATCTTTGAGTTCTCCGTAGTAAAAGGTGGATTTTTGTTGTAAGAGGAAACCTGAACTTACTAAATTATTTATTGCAATTGAAAAACAATTAAACCCTTATTTTTACAACATGAAATTACATCTCCTTCTCTTCAGTACCCTCATACTCCTCCTCACATCTTGCAAGAAAGATAAAGAAGATCCCACAGCTCCCAGCATCTCTTTTACGCAAACGTCAGGTTATACACTCAATTTACCGGCTACCATCACCTTCACTGCCAATTCTCCTGGTTCCGATAACATCACTTGGGATTTCGGTGATAGCACCACAGCTCAAGGCTTCACCGTGATGCATACCTACACCAATTACGGTGCCTACAAAGTAAAAGCCACCGCGACTAAGAGTGGATTAAGTTCAAGCAGCAGTAAAGATGTAGCCATCACATTTCATCGTCGTGCCGTCATCAAACGCATCGATGTATTGCAGGTGCCCACTTATAACGACGGCGGCCTCGATTGGGATCCGGGCAATTTTCCTGACCTCACCTATAAAATTACTTTTCCAGGTGATACCGTTTACGAAGCAACAGCAGTATTGAATAATGCAGAAACCGGTTCCTTCAATGTGATTCCATCCAGAGGAACATTCATCCTCAACGAAGATATTCGCTTCGATATTTACGATCAAGATGTAGGCAATGTCCCCGACAAAGAACTCATGGGTTCCATAAAATTCAAATTCACCGACGTATTACCCACGACTACTACCTACATTGACAGTGTTCAAATCAGCAATGGCGCAGTACGATTGCAATTGAAATTTGAGTTTCAGCTGTAGGATATTCATAAAATTTTATTGATTCTAATATTTCACGTTGATCCGTATAGATTTCTATGAATAACACTTTGCGATCTTTGCACCATTGCTCCTGATAGTTATGTGGATTGCGGGAAATGGAATTACTGTTCAATGCTAAATTATAATTTACATTGGATAATGTTAATCAGATAGCAAATTCGCTTTTTTTAGGCAGATTCATTTAGATCATATTGATGGAAATGATTTAGATAGAATATAAATCTCATTTCTCGCAAAGGCCGATAGCTATCGGCCGCAAAATAGCAAAGGGCGCAAAAGATATATCACAGAATGAAAAGCCTACATTAATACTACAATATCTTTTTACAGTGATTCCGTAAACCTAAAGGCTATTGGGAGCAGAGACACAATTTTGAACGGATTCGCAAGTACTAAATTAGCAGCAGTATAAATTATTGTTTTCATTGCAATATTACTGTCAATGATAAATTAAATCACTCAAGCAATTATTTTTTTTGAATAAGTTTTAAATTGCGACTCTGTATGAAAAATTGAAAATTAATTAGTGGCAACGCTTTATTTCATATTTAAATGTTTATTTCAAATAGAAATTTTCTGTTTTTGTGAATTCTTAACAACTGCGACGCAGCTCCCGATAGCTATCTAGAGCTGCGTGCAAAAAAAGAAATCTTTTTTTACTATTCTATTATTAGTCAAAGGAATTTTTTTTCCGGTGCCAAGTAGTTTTCCTATTTTTTATAATTTAGATTTTTGAATTTGCATTATATTTGAATCTTGAGTATGAAAAAAAGAATTAAAAATATTCATCTCGGAGAGATTTTATTGGACGAATTTCTGCTTACTTTTGAAATTTCTGCTTATCGTCTTTCAAAAGATATTGGAATTCCTCAAACTCGAATTTATGAAATACTCAAGGCTAATCGTCGCATCACGGCAGATACTGCCTTAAGGCTGTCAAGATACTTTGGTAACTCAGCAAAATTCTGATTGGGTATTCAAGATGATTTTGATATTTAGCAGGGATGAATGGCGAAGGAAGATGAATTAGAGGCAATACAACGATTTAAGAACAACATAGCCTAAGTTATTTCTCTTTGAATTTTCTCAAATCATCCTTTGTTTCACTTCAAATCTATACTTTCGTTACGAATTCAAGATGGAGCAGAACATCATAGGTAATAAAAAAATAATTCGTGCCTGGACCTTTTACGATTGGGCCAACTCGGCCTATTCGCTGGTGATCAGCTCCGCTTTATTCCCGATTTATTTCAGTGTCATTGCCGCTGGAAATGGAACCCATGAAACCAAATTTTTAGGTCGTACCTACAACAGCGAATCCCTGCAGAGTTATGCCATCTCCGCCGCTTTCCTGATCATCGCATTCATCTCACCCATGCTTTCTTCCATCGCCGATTACAGCGGGAAGAAAAAGCGTTTTATGTATTTCTTCTCTACGCTCGGCGCCATCGCTTGTTCCTGCCTCTGGTTTTTTGACGGCATCGATACGCTCGACATCGGAATTCTTTGCTCCATGTTCGCTGCCATCGGCTATGCAGGTAGTATTGTTTTCTACAATGCTTATCTCCCCGAAATTGCATCTAAAGAAAACCAAGACCACATAAGCGCCCGCGGCTTCTCGATGGGGTATATCGGTTCTTCTTTACTCTTGATTTTTAATCTCACCATGATCATGTTTCCCGAATGGTACGGAAACATCAGCAGCGGCTTTGCCATGCGTTTCTCTTTTTTGACGGTTGGTATTTGGTGGTTTGTATTTGCTCAATACTCGTTCAACCATCTCCCGAAAGATCCCGTATCACGACCCATACAAAAAGATATTTTAAGAAAAGGTTATCGTGAATTGAGAAGCGTTTGGAAACAATTGCAAGATTTGCCCTACCTCAAAGCATTCCTCATTGCATTTTTCTTTTACAACATGGCCGTGCAAACGATCATGTATCTCGCAACACTTTTCGGAGTACAAGAAGTGGCTTGGCCCGATGAAAAAAGCAAGCAAAGCGGACTCATCGTTTGCATTTTGCTCATTCAATTCGTCGCTATCGGTGGCGCATTTCTATTCTCTTGGTTGAGCAGTAAATTGGGAAACATCAAAGCAATTATCGTTTCCATTACGATGTGGATGCTTATTTGTATCGGTGTTTATTTTCTTGTTTATCTCCCCTTAGATTTTTACATCACTGCTGCCTTCGTTGGATTGGTGATGGGTGGAATACAATCTTTAAGTCGCTCCACTTACTCAAAAATGCTCCCTCCTACACAAGATCACGCATCCTATTTTAGTTTTTACGATGTATGCGACAAAACTGGAACTGTTTTAGGTACTTTTGTCTTCGGATATGTGAATGAAGTCACCGGCAGTATGCGTGATTCCATCATTGCCCTCGTAGTCTTCTTCTTCATCGGCATTGTGCTCTTAAGAAGGGTAAATAAATTAAATTGGTACTCCTTAAATCTGAATAAATAATCGTGATTGTAGATTTATACATTCCTTGTTACATCGACCAGTATCAACCTGCGACGGCTCGCAATACACTCAAGTTATTGCAGAAAGTTGGTTGTGGTGTAAATTATAATATTGAACAAACGTGTTGCGGACAACCTGCTTTTGAAGATGGTTATAGAGATGCATGCAAGGAAGTAGGCGAGAAGCTTATTCGCGAATTTCAGGATGAGCGTTATATTGTTTGTCCGGGCCCGGGCTGCGTAAAAACTATTCGACAATATTATCCTGCTCTCTTTCACAACTCAGCCATGCACAACGAATTCAAGTTGGTGCAGAAAAACTTCTTCGAGCTCAGCGAATTTTTAGTTGATGTGATGAACGCCAGCGAATTCGGCGCCATCTACAAAGCCAAAGCCATTGTACACAACTCCTGCAGCTGGCAGTATCATCCGAAGGCAAAGAGCACAGTGCAAGAAACCCAGGAAGCCCACAAAAGTGAATCGGCATTACACACCTTACTCCGCAAAGTCAAAGACCTCGAGATCATCGAAAGCGAAGATGCTTGGCCCAACTGCGGCATGGGCGGCGGACTCGATCGCAAAAACGAAACACTAACGGTAGGCATGGCCGAAACTTTCCTTCACAGCATCGCCCACACTGGCGCCGACACCATCATCTCCAACGATCCTTTATGCCTGATGCATTTGCAAGGCGTGATTACAAAACAAAATTTGAATTATAAGGTGGCGCACATGGCGGATGTTTTAGCAGCAGGCTGGGAATAGTTTAGATTTACGATTCTCGATGTTCGATTCTCGATAAAATTCGAGAAGAAACCATTCATTTTAATAAATGTCGAACTTTGCATTCGAATTGAGTTGTCCGGAATTTCCGAACAACTCAATTCACTGGCAATTCACCTAAGCGAAAATGTTTGCAAAAGCACACTATTGATCTATTTAAATAAATATTTTATTGAAATAGATGATCATTTTTAACCTTTATTTTTTCTCATACATGTTTTGGAAGGCATGACAAATAAATTCCTTTTCGCCTCTTTGGTCTAGTCGGTTCATGTTGCACAAGATTTCCTCGTTGGGATCATCTTTCAGTTTACAGCTCAAACAGAGTGCAGGCTTCGGAAATAGCTTAGGATTTAATGGTGTACCATCATCATCGAAATAATTGGATGCTTCATTCATTTTTTTGTCGCTTTTAAAATGGTTTATAGAATATTAAAGGTTGGCAACGTAATTGAAAATGGTATTCGCATTGCTAATTTATTTTTAGATGATAAAATTTCGCATAGTAAATATAAGCGTTTAAATAAAGAATATTAATAGTGACGATTATTTTAATTGACTATGTTTTTTTAACCAATCCATAGCTCCCGGAATTTCCATCCAAATTTCCTTAGCATTGATAACATAATAGTTCGCTTCATCTTCATTGCCCGGACTATAAGTGTCTGACATGTCAGAAAAGGTTTTATTAAAGAGGAGTTTGTCGGCAACAAATTTATTCTGTTTTAAAGCAATGAGTAATTTATTTTTTGCAGATTCCGTTTCGCCTTCAGTTTTAAATGCAAATAATGCTCTGTTGAAGGATGGAATGGTCTCTGTGCTTTCCTCAAACATTTTGTCGTACTTCTTGAATTTATTTATGTCGCCTGTTTCTACAAGATAGAGTAGAAGTTGATTTCTTATCCCTTGATTATCGTTAGGGTTAAGCTCAATCATTTCTTCAAAAATGCGAATACTGGCTTCTAGATCACCAATTACATATAAACAATCAGCGTAACGACGTAAGCAACACATGTAGGGCCGTGTTTCATGTAATCCCCAAAACAATCCTTTGTTTTTCTTCAAGTATTCACCTCCGAAAAAATGTTTGCCAATACTAATTGCTTTCTGTAAAAAAACAATTGCTATTTCTATTGATCGCTCTGTAGCAGCTAAATATTCAAAGGCAGAAATACAATTCGGATCCAACTCCAATGCCTTTTCAATATTCCTTCTTCCCTTAGCAGGTGACAAGTCATACGCATCAAAAACCAAATCTTGAGCTTGCTCTTCAAAACTCAAAGCCTCATTAGGAAAGGAAGGAATTTTTTCTCCAATAATTCCGGCAATAAACTTTTCCATTTCAGCTTCCGATTTAAAATCTTGCGTTGCCAACAGCCTTTGCAGATCGGCCATGACTTTATCGTGTTGTTTTTTCATTTGTCAATTAATATAAACAGTGTCATCTAAGCCTTGTATACAACGAAATTGATATAGATCGCTGAAGGCCTCTAAATACGGATTTGGATGTTAAAGATAGTGATTATGAGAATATAAATTCCAAGTTCAATTTGGTTCGGAATGGGGGGTCAGCTTCGCCGGAATATACACTCAGCACCACCTCTTCAGCTTCAACTCCCGAATAAATAATGCTGTTCTCCAGCATTTCACTTTCCTCCGCTGCTTTCGAAAATTTATTTTTCTCTAGTATTTGCGTACCTATAGAAAACAATTTCTGTCAATCGCTTTTGGGGATGGTTTGAAGATGGGATGAAAGGGAGGAGAGGTGCATGGGAGAGTGGGGCATGGATTAGAATTATTAATTTGAATATAGTAATTCAGTAATTTAATTTGAATATGAAAAATTGTAATCATTGAATATTTAGTTGTCATTAGGCCATTCAGTGAGTTTGTAAGTACATCCATATGCAAAATTCGTGCAACTAGAAAAAATGTATAGGTCACCATTTACAGAATATCCCCTTCGTCTTTCGACTACATCCGCTGTAACACAATTTGGGCATTTTATTTTTTCATCAACTCCGCTTTCTAATTCTAATTCTCTAATAAATTTAGAAATAAAATATCTATTTGAAATAAAATATACTTGCTCTTTCGCTCTAGTCATGGCGACATAAAACAACCTTCTTTCTTCTCCATTAGGGAATTGATCTGCTTCGCTAAGCAATAGGTTCAAAACTAAGTCGTCAGAAATTTCTGAAGGAAAGCCGTGTTTTCCAGCATTACAATTAATGATGATGACTATATCCGCTTCAATTCCTTTCGATTTATGAGCAGTATAAAAATGAGCTTTAACGATTGTATTTGATAAGCTTGAATTCGAATAAGTAATTTCATCCGAATTTTCATCATATTTGCAATAGTTATTCTCATTTACAATTCTTCTTATATCAAACGTATAGCGGCCAAGAATAATTATGCTTTTTGAGTCTAGATTTGGATGCTGCGTTAAAAGCTCGTCGAATATTTTTTTCAAGGTCACGGAATCATCATTATCAACTCCATCTGAATAAAGTATCTTATAAACAGTTTGTGTTTGTGAATTATTACTTCTTAAACTTTTAGTTACTTGATTTGGGTTTTTAAGTATAAACTGGCTAGAAAGGTTAATCAAGGGATTTTTAAAGCGATAGGTGGTTTCAATTTTGGAATTAATGGTGAAGCCAAAGTAATTCTCGAAATCTTTAAATAATGCTATGTCACTTCCGGTAAACCTGTAAATTGATTGCCAATCGTCTCCTACACAAAATAATTTGATTTCAGGGTAATTATCTTTAAATGCTTTTATCAATCCATATCTTCCACTAGATATATCTTGAAACTCATCTATAATTATATATTTATATTTTTTAGTGAATTCTTGCGATTTCACTTTTGAAGTGGCTATGTTTATCATATCACTGAAATCTATCTCTTCTCTTTGAGATAAATGATCTTGATATTTTTGGTAAATAGGGCTGACTAGCTCTAGAAAAGCAATATTTCTTCTTTTGATGTATTCTTGTCCTTGACCTAGATTTTTTTGATGAAGCTGCTGGAAGTTTATGTTATTTGATTTCATTAAAACAATGAAGGTCTTAAAAAGTGTAATTATCTCACTAGTTTCATCTACAGCCGCTGTTTTAATAATATCCCATATTTCTTGAGGTGATTTTGGGTGAAGAGTAATTCCTGCATTGGTCAAATTAGTTCTTAAATTGTCGAATAGAGTTCCATCAGTCATTTCGTGGCTAAATGATTCAATCAATGTTGTACCAAAGGATTTATGAGTTAACCTTTTCCATCCTATACCTTCTACGTACCTATTGGTAGCACCTAGTTGCGTTTCTCCTTCATCTACCTTTGCAAAGAAGGCAGGCACTTGCCCATTTTTATTTAGAGCAAAATGTTCTAGATAAACTCGTTTTCCATTTGAACTGATAACAAAGTCCGGTTTATATTGAGAATAATCTTTTGTTTTTGTTTCATGTTCATAGGGCATTTCGTATGCATAATTAAGACCGTTAAATAATAAAAAATTTGCTATTTTACATTCTTCTATACTTTTGACTATTTCTCGATTTATGGTTTCTTTGCCATTGATTTTTCTTGTTATTTGCTGATATGGTCTGAAGTTTTTGTCTTTTAAATATTGAATATATTCACCTCTGTTTTTAAATATATCGGCCGGAACGATAGGTTTGAGATGGTCAGTAAAATAATCAGTAACTTTATTTATGTAATTTTCATTTTGTATTAAAGTATCAAAAGCATTTTTTACAAAGTTTGTGAGTTGATCACTATCGTAAACCGAAGGTTTTTTACCTTCGGTTTCTGCAATTACATCACGCCCATACCCGTGAAATGTATTCACATCAATTCCTTTTTCATTTATCCTTTTAGATAAATCACTGGCCGACTTTCGGGTAAATGAAATAAGTAGAATTTCAGAGGGGTCGACTTTATATCGGTCAATAATGTATTTCACCTTCCCTACTATAGTGGTTGTTTTTCCGGAGCCAGCACCAGCAATAACAAGATTGTTGTCGTCATCACAGATAATTGCGGTTCTTTGTTGTATGTCCAATTGCCTGCCTTCAATATTATTGAAAAATTCTTCATAATCCTTTAGCTCATTATTTAAGAAGCGATTGTTGAATTCGCTTCTTTCGCTTTCTGCATTTTCAAAATAATTTCTAAAGTGTTTTATTGTTGCTTGTTCATTAACGGTCAAACTTAGTTTTATATATGGAATATCTTTTATGGCATTATAAAGCGAGGAGTATGCACTTAACCAATTTTGTACATGATAGTTGCTAAAGTAGCCATTGTTTAAGCTAATTAGTGAATGAAATTCTAATTGGGCTTTTTTAATGTTTTTTATTCTGGCTTTAAGAAACGCAGTCTTTCGTTCTATTTCTGCTGCACGTTCTACAGCAGTTTTTTCTAAGCGGGCTTTGTTTTCTGCTTCTGATTTTATTTGAGCTTGGAATCCTTGGACTACTGCCAACACAACCAATGCTGAAACTAGGACATAAAAAATGACTTCCATATAGTTAGTTTATTTAATTTTCAATTAGAAATTTGAAAACACCAAGGAAAGAGAAGTTTCTTTTCGAATATAATTTGTCTAACCCCATTTCATTTATTGTATGCAGTATTTATTTCAACCTCTCGTTTTCTATTTCCTTTAATGATTTTCCGTTTTTATCTTTCCATGAATTGAGCCCGTTGGTATTATAACCAAGAACAATTGCAGCTGCTGGTGAAGCGGTGGTGATTAAGACATTTTCTTGAAAAATATATTTATCGTCTTTTAGTTTTAACTTATTATTTTGAATAAGTTTTTCTCTAAGTGCAATATAACCCGAAGAAAGACTAACCGTAAAGTCTTTTGATGCCTCTGATCCTTCCAAAACCACAATTCCTTCATCAGTTTCTGGTGCGTTTGCTTTATGGTTCGCAATGTTGAGAAACAATTCTAGTTTGTTTGTGGCAGAGTTTTCTGAATCATTGATAGTGTTAGTACCCGTTAATATTTGTTCCGTCTTTTTTACTTGAAGAGTTGCCATGTTTTCTAAAAATTTATGACCCAATATACCATTTAATAATTTAATGTAGATTAGAAATTTCTCCATGGCGTCCTTATCAGCGGCAGGTAATGAGGCTGGCTGTGACCGATTATAATTATCTATGATGTATTTTTTGGTTGTATTGGCGATTTGTATCAGTCGACTTTCCAAATACTTCACATGCGATTTTGTGAGGTTGTCATCTTTGCTTACAAAAAGAATTAACTCACTCCAAAAATTTCTATTGGCTAAATGATTTTGCAATCGATCAGAAACGTTTTCGACCTCGCCAAAGTATACTTTCGGTTCGCCGGATTCTTCATCTTGTCCAATTAAAAAGTACACACCTGGTCGTTTAGATTCAACGTAGGAGTTTAATTCCGCTGCGCGTGGTCGCGGACAAGAAATGGATTGTATCGTTTGATTTACTACTTCGCCAAACTTAATTCCCGATACTGTTCCATCTTTTAAATAGATTCTTATGCTTTTGCCAAATGTCATAATTGATTTTAACTTTTTTTATTTAATGTATTCATTATGTCTCTAAAACTTGCAAGTCCTGCTTCTAAGTTTTCAATAATGTCTTCCGCCAATACATCGGGGTCGGGTAAATTGTCAAGGTCTGCCAATGATTTGTCTTTGAGCCAAGAGATGTCTAAACTGGTTTTGTCTCTAGCAATGATTTCATCATAAGTAAACTTTCTCCAACGTCCTTCGGGATTGGTGTCTGAGTCATAAGTTTCTTTTCGTTTGTTTCTGTTGTCGGGTTTGTAACAAGCAATGAAGTCTTTTAAAACTTCAATGTTTAATGGGTTTTTCTTTAAAGTGTGATGAATATTTGTACGGTAATCATACACCCAAATTTCTTTTGTCCAAGGATTTTTGCTTGCAGGTTTGTTGTCAAAGAAAACCACATTTGCTTTTACTCCTTGCGCATAAAATATTCCTGTCGGTAGGCGAAGAATGGTATGCATGTCGGTTGTTTCCAAAAGTTTTTTACGAACCGTTTCACCTGCACCACCTTCAAACAAAACATTGTCGGGCAATACAACTGCTGCCATTCCTGTGGTTTTGAGCATGGAACGAATGTGTTGAACAAAGTTCAATTGTTTGTTGCTTGTCGTTGCCCAAAAGTCTTGACGGTTATAAGTTAAATCGTCTTTCTCTTGTTCGCCTTCGTCATTAGTAAAAGTTTGTGAACTCTTTTTTCCGAAAGGTGGATTTGCTAAAACGTAATCGTAAGTTATCGGTGAAGCAGCAATTAAAGCATCGGCAGGAGAAATGAAATTATCGCTTTCTATATCTCCAATGTTATGTAAGAACAAATTCATTAAAGCCAATCGTCTTGTTCCTGCAACAATTTCGTTTCCGAAAAATGTTTCCATTTTCAGAAACTTGTTTTGCTCCTTGTTGAGTTTATTGTTTTCTACTATGTAATCATAAGCCGCTAAAAAGAAACCGCCTGTTCCGCAACTTGGGTCTGCAATGGTTTTTGTTGGTTGCGGCTGAATACATTCTACCATTGCACGAATTAAAGGGCGTGGTGTAAAATATTGCCCTGCACCGCTTTTTACATCTTGTGCATTTTGCTCCAACAGTTTTTCATAAATATCACCCTTAACATCTGCACCCATTACCAACCACTGCTCGCTGTCAATCATATCAATGATTTTGGCAAGCATTGCAGGGTCTTGAATTTTATTTTGACTCTTGGTAAATATTTGTCCTAAAATTCCTTTGGCTGTGCTTAACTCACGAAGCAAGGTGGCATAATGCAATTCCAGTTCTGCACCTTTTTTTGTGGTTAGACTTTCCCAGTTGTATGTTTTGGGAACAGGCAGTTTTCTGTTGTGTGGTGGCTTGCTGTATTCATCTGCCATTTTTAAGAAAAGCAAATAGGTGAGTTGCTCTAAATAATCGCCATAGCCCACACCTACATCACGCAGGGGATTACAGAAACTCCATACTTTACTTACTATACTTGATGTGTTGTTGCTCATATAATAATTCTTATTTAATTGAATACTCATCTATAACCTTGAGGTAAAAATCTCTATAACTATTACATTTTATTGGATTAATTATAACTTTTAAAGAGTTTAGAATATCGGTAACACCTTTATTTTTATCTGTACTTAATTTTTTATGATAAAGCTTATTGAAATCTTCTTCATTACTAATTGAATATGAAAAAGATTCAATTGGCAAAATAGGAACGCAAAAAATAATTTCATTGTTAATTTTGACATCAAATTTATAGCTTTGCCTTTTCAGCTCTTCTCTTTGAATTAAAAGCCACCAAAGATGATTTTCGGAAAAATCTAATGAAAAGCCAGCAAATACTAATTGATGTGTAAAAAATAAATCAGTCCACATTTTTCCAGTATCGTTATCCCTTAATCTAACTAAAACACTCTTTTTTTCTGATTCTTTATGTTTGCCACTTTCTCCTTTAATAACGCTTTGTATTTTTGAAAAACAATCTGAATAATGCTCAAATCCTATCATAATAGATTCTTCTGGATAATTTTTGTCGGTTACCTCAATATTTCTGTTGTGCTTTAATTCTCCGTGTATATGTCTAACAGTAACTTCACCAATTTTGTAGCCCCGATATAGACTATGTTTGGATTCAAGGTTATCTATTGAGTACTTCTTTTTGTTGATTAAAAAAACATCTTGTATTGATGCTTCCAGGCTATAATCATAATTGGTAGTAATAATTTCTTTTATGCCACTTTGCATAAATTCTTTGTGAATTTCATTATCAATTAAGCTATTTACATCTTCTAAAAGGATATCCGAAATTTTAGCTTTCAAAGTTCTCAATTTACTTTGGAATGCACTTCTGCCTTCTTTGGCATATAACATCTCCTCAAAGGCAAGCGGAAATGGTTTTAGTTCGTTTTTTAAATCTGTATTAATTCCATAAGTAGAGGAAATTTTTTGAAGTAATTTACCCCAGGAAATACCATTATTATTCTCTGTTCTATGGATTCCATTACCAAGAAAAAAGGCTCTTTCTCCTGTGTAGCTGTCTTTCATATTTTTTCAATTTGTTTAGTTACCAACTTCCCCTCAAACGCCTTTTTCAAAATACTCTGCCTCAAAGTTTCTGCCTGTTGCAAACTTTGGCTAATGGTTTCTTCTATTTTTTCGCAAACGGTGAGTTTGCTTTCTAATTCAGAGACGATGAGTTGTTGTTCTTTAAGAGATGGTAGCGGAATAACTATATCTCTACAAATTTCTAAAGTAAGATTAAATTGACCAGCAGTTGCTTTCGCCTTTCTTGAGTATGACCTTATTGTATTATCGCATAAAAGAAAATAAAGCAAGTATTTATTATTGAGCATTTCTTTACATCTAAATCGAACTATCGCTTGATTTATATTCCATTCCGGAAAATGATTTGGGACAATAGATACTTTCCCTAAAGGCGGACCAACAATATTCATTAACACATCATCTGGGTAAACCTTTGACCGTTTTAGGAAAACATCGTGAGTTTCTTTAGGCACAAATGTAGGGTCTTTAGAAAAATCAAGAGAGCCATTAAAAGTCAAATTATATACTTTAAGGAATGGGATTTCTCCATTATTTGATGTAAACTTTTCTTTAGCTGGCGTTGTTCCTTTAGTAATGAATTCACATGCATTAATTAATTTAACAGGGACGCTTTCTTCTGATTTTTCATATAACCATTTCAACAAACTTTGCCTATACACTTTTAATTGCTGTTGTGCGGTTTTTAATTGGGCGATGCCGTTGTCTAATTCGCTGAAGAGTTCTTCTATTTTTGAAACGATGGCTTGTTGTTCGGGGAGGGGTGGGATTGGAAGTTCAATTGGTGCGATCTCTCCTTTAGAAAAACCATTTTGAGCAGATCTTGACAACATCATCAATGGTGTCTGAAATATTTGTGTTTTTAGGAGATAGAAAATATACCTCTTTTCAAAAAGATTTTTCTCATCAATAACTTTTGCCAGAGCTACATTATATGCACCTTCTAATCCCGTAACAATTCTTCCAAGTGAAGCTCCATATCTTGCAATCAGAATGTCATCCTTTTTGCAAAATTTTGTCACCTTATTTACGGGCACATAAGTTGGTAATCCTTTTTTTCCAAAATCTCGTATCTGAAGTAGTTGTATATAACTCTTCTTAGGTTCATAGATAAAAGTTGATTTAGGAGGTTGACTTCCACCTTGAATGTCTAATACATCACCTAATTTCTTGAGTTGCCAATGTTTCGGTATCGTGCCTTTATCTGTCATTTATAATGTTTCAACTATTTCAGGCATTTCATCCCAAGTTTTACCTTCCAATATTCTGCCCGTCTTCTTTTTGTTTGTTCCACCCCATTGTTTAAAAAAGAAAGCTACATCAGCATCTAAGCATTGGTTTTTAATGTCCGTTACCCATTCCTCTTTCATTTTCCTTGGTGTTCTTCCGCTTTCACCTCCTACAATTACCCAATCAATCCCTTGCAGATTCATATTTGGTAACGCTCCAATTAATGGCTCGCAAGAAAGAAATTTCACTCTTGCCCTTGTTTCTCTTAATAAGTCAATTCGTTTGGTGAACTTGTTATTTTCTACTGATACACCCATCCAAATATTGTGACTCCAGTCCAACCAGCCTTCGCTGTCATAATACCTTAAAATGTCGGCACGTTTTGTAAGTACTTGAAAAACGTGTTGAGGATTCTCCTTCATTACTTTAAAAACTTTTCGGATAAATTCTATCGGTACTTCTTTGTGAAATAAATCACTCATTGAATTTACAAAAACCACTTTAGGTTTTTTCCAAGTGTATGGAGTTTGAAGTTCATCTTCGTGAGTAGTGATTTCAAAATTATTCTTGTATTTCTCAACGCCCATTGCTTGCAATCGCTTAGACATAACTTCGGCATAACAAAATTTGCAGCCAGCCGAAATCTTGTCGCAACCTGTGGTTGGGTTCCAAGTCATTTCTGTCCATTCAATACTTGATTGTGCCATTTTATTTGAGTTTTAATATTGTACAATTGTAAGTAATTCTTTTAGATTCTTTCCCTCTGCTATCAAGAAGCCCAATTTTTTTATCATTCCATAAATTTTCAATTGCTTGTTTATAGTTGCCTTTTATGTAATTGGTATTTATGCTATGCTCTTCATAAATCATTTCAATAGTTTTGTTAACATAATTATTAATATTTAGCATTAGGTCATTTTCTAAATTTTGAATGGAATACTTTACCATATCAGGGTAAAATATTGGATTTGATTTTACATTTACAGCAAAAATAGGAACACCATCTGGCTGATATTCACTATACACTTTCATTATGTCTTTAATTTTGAAATAAGCGAGCCGAACTTTTGATACTAAATATAGATAGTGACTTGTTTGATTTTTATCTGGGAAATTAATGCGAAATTTGAATAAATAATACCCTTTATCTTTAAATAATTTTTCAAATCTCTCAAGGATATATTCTTCCCTTTTAGTTGGGTTGGTTTCTTGATTGTAATAATCTTTTATCACATTTAACTCATGTTGAAAGATTTCATTCATTAGCCCCTCAACACTTTTATTGTTTATTGCTGCTCTAATACGATTTATATTAAATAGCATAAATAAATCAGACCCCCATTCTCTAACTGCCTGTAACAACATTTCCATTGAGTATGAATAACCAAATGGATCAATAAATGTCAAGGAAGGTGTTTTCTGTTGCAATAAGGAACTGAGTAAGTTTTTACTTGCAGGTTCATTTAATAAAACGGGTTTATTAATTAATTCTTTATAGTATTTCAGGGATGAGATATTATGATCAAGTTTTTCTATCAGTTTTTTTTCTTCATCATTAAAAAATGTTTTTACAGCCTTGTTTAGATCAATATTAGTTCCATTACTTTGATAAATAGAATCAAGTATTTTGATAGGGGTTGACGCATCATTACTATTCTCATAGTAACCAGGCCCTGCGAACAAATCAATATAAAGTAATTCCTCAATTCTCTTAAACTTTTGTGCGTAAAGCAACACCCCACACCAAAATTTAAAATACTTAACAAATACTTCAGATTTTATCTCGGAAGTATTTCGCTTTTTCTTGAAGAAATCTTCAGTTTTAATTGCTGCCATTTTATGCTGCTAACGCTTCATTTAATTCATTAATAATTTCTTCAGTCTGTTCTCCAAATAGTTGCCATACTTCTCCCAACTTTTTGAGTTGCCAATGTTTTGGTATGTTGTTACTCTCTGTCATTTTTATATGTTTCGTTCCTGCGGAACTCTTTTTTTTCTTTTTTTCTCTCTACTAACGGACTAAAGTCCGTTGTTAGAATATCTTTCGACCCTACGGGTCTTGTTCTTTATTTTCAGAGCCATAGGCTCGGTTCATTTTGTTGGGCTGGAATTTATTCCAGCATTTAGATTGCATCTCATCCATCATAGAGCCATAGGCTCGACCCATTTCTACCTTCTATCAAACTAAATCTTCAAATAAATATCTTTCATCATAAGCTACATTAAACTTTTCTAAAAAATCTAAATATTCTGCTTTAAATGTTTGTTTTTTATGATGTTTTTCCTGATTGGCAATGTATTTATAAACATTGTCAATATGAGATTGACTGTATGAAAACACTCCATAACCTTCTTGCCATTCAAACCTATGTTTTGTCAACTGATGATCATTTATATACTTTGATGATTTGGCTTTTATAGTTTTCATCAATTCAGATATGGAAACAACTGGCTTTAATCCTAAGAAACAATGTATATGGTCTTCTACACCATTTACAATAATTGTTTTACAGCCTGTTTCATTTATTAGATTTCCTATTACACCAAGTATTGTAGGTCGCCAACTTTTGTCAATTACAGCTTCTCTTTACTTTACTGCAAATACTGTTTGAATATATACTTGATGATAGGTGTTTGCCATTTTTTTAAGTTTTATGCTGCCAAGGCTTCATTTAATTCATTAATAATTTCTTCGGTGTGCTCACCAAATAGTTGCCATACTTCTCCCAACTTTTTGAGTTGCCAATGTTTTGGTATGTTGTTGTTTTCTGTCATTTTTTAGTGTTCAGTCAAATAAGCGTCAAATAAGGAATCTCTTGAAAACAATGACTTTATGACTTTTTTTGTGGCACTGCCGGTTTCCCAGTCAAATAAGATTTTTTGCAGTAATTGTTGATAACTTGCAAGTTCAGTCAAATAACCATCAAATAAGGAATCAATTGAAAACAAAGGCTTTACGACTTTTTTTATGGTTCTGGCGGTTTTCCAGTCAAATAAGATTTTTTGCAGTAATTGTTGATAACTTGCAAGTTCAGTCAAATAACCATCAAATAAGGAATCAATTGAAAACAAAGGCTTTACGACTTTTTTTATGGTTCTGGCGGTTTTCCAGTCAAATAAAACTATGCCCATAATGGTATGTATTTAACGTATTTACGGGAGTTGTTTTCAGGGTCTTCTTCTTTTATCAGACCCGCTTGAGCCGTTTCCTTAATAATTCTGGAAACCATAGCGGCATTCTCATCTGCTATTTTAAACCGCTCTCTTAAAGTGGTGTTGGTCATTTTTTCATTCATTACGTACTTCAAACAAGCGTGTTGGTAGCAGGCTCTAATTCTATCTTGCTTATTCATATCAGCAAATTTTTGATAGGCATATAAAATTACTTTGGTGTGTTTTTCTTGAATCAAGGCATCGTAAGCTGGAAGTTGAAAAATTTCAATATTGGTCACTACCTTATCTATGCCACTTCCTCTTTCTTCGCAAATTCCAAATCTTCGCATTATACCTGCTAGATCTTCATTGCGGCTTTGGCATTCGTCAATAAATCTATTGGGCGTAATTAAGGGTAAACCCGGATTAGAAATTTCAATTCTGTCAGAATATATTTCTACCATAGGTCCAGTGCCGCTCTGTTCAAAGTCTTGGTGTATCATTGCATTTGCAACCAGTTCCCGAATTGCAATTTCAGGATACATACTTACCGAATCTCTTAAGGCTTGTCCAATAATTTCATTTATAGGGAGCAAATCGTTGATGTATTTTATCATCCTTTCAAATCCAACAGCGTATCCAAATTTTCCTTCGTGCTCTTTAATGGTTTTTAGTTTATTTTTTTCGGCATATTGAATCACCCTAACCGCTTTGCGTTTAACGGTATCAAAGTCTTGAATATTTTTTGCAAATAACAAAGCACCAAGGTTTGTGATAGCAAAACCTGATGAGATTGGTTTTATAAATTTTTCGCTTACAAACTTTTCTATAACTGCTTCCCTAGTGGATGGATAGGCAATTTTAAGCAACTCAAAATAACATTGTGTGTCTAGTAATGCTACAACATCTGCGCTTGACTCCACATTTAAAGCTATTCCTTTTTCAAAAATTTGTTTGGGGCCTTTTAGCCAAATCTTTTTTTCCTTTTCAGGAAAATCTTTTAATGTACGGGTAATACTGCCTACTCTAATGTAGTCGGCATGAGAAAAGCAAGTAGGCTGCCCATGAGCTGCTTGTATTTGAAAAATTGAAACCAGTTTTTCGTTATAAATTGTTTCAAATATCAATATTTCAATTCGCGGAGAAGTGCGTTGTAGTAACCAATTTTCTAATTCTTCATTGCCAACTTTATGTAGCTTCGGTCTGAAGGTAGTACCGCTAACTTGTTGTGTTTTATCATCAATTCCAAAAACCAAATATCCAAAGGGTTCATTTTGCAAGCAAGCTCCATTACTTAATGCAGAAAAATATTTGCCAATTTCCTCTTCACTTTTAAAATTCAATTTAAACTCAGCCCATTCGCATTCTTTGGGCAGTTTTAAAAGACGATCTATGATTTTATGTAATTCTTTATCTGTCATTATGCTGCTAACGCTTCATTTAATTCGTTAATAATCTCTTCTGTTTTTTCACCAAACAATTGCCACATCTTCCCCAATCCACCTTGCGCATTAAAGGGGTTTAAATCAAAATCGTCTTTTTCAATATGAAAACTATTGATAACATAATCTTTAATCATTCTCAACCATTGCATTTGCTCTTCATTGAACTTGGTTACACCGGCTTGTTTTTTAAACACCCAATCTTGAAAATTCTTGTCCACTATTTTATCGTATGCCGTCAATGTGGTATCTATTCCGCTTATTTTACGAATGAGGGAAACAATGGCAGTTAATTCATTTTTTGGCGAACCGCTGCATTGTTCTAATGCTTCAAAAGCCCGCCAAACATTCAATGGGGCAAGGGTTGGCTTGTCGTTTTGCAATTTCTCCAACACTTCCTTAATCATTGTGTAAGTCAGTTCTCTTCTGCGAAATGGTTGGTTATAGAAAATCTGCAAAGCCATTAATTCATCTTTGTGTTCTTGCATCCATTCCGAAAAATTGGAAATCAATTCCTTTGCTTTGTTGGTATTGTCTTTATCCCAGCCAACGTGAATCACTTCATCAGGATTCGCCAAATCAATTTTTTGTTCGTGAGCTTTGCGAACATTTTCAATGTATTCGTTCAGTTCGCCTGTAAATACTTTTGCGGCTTCTTCAATCAATTGCGAATTACGAATTACGAATTCTCTTTCAATATCATCTGGAGCAGCTCCTGGCATTTCTTCCGTAATTCGTAATTTTAAATTCTCAATAGTATCCGGATTAAAGGCATTCAATAATTCTTTTACCACCTGAGAAACACTTTTTCCCTTAGCTTTTTCAGCAAATTGTTTTTTTTCTTTTTCAGTAATTTGTTTATCTAATCTTGTAAGTCGGTTTGCCAATGAAGTAAATAATTCTTCTTCTCTTGCTCCAACTGCAATGGCTTGTAATAAATCTTTTAGCGGAACGCCTGGCTTTTTCTCTAACGGTCGGCTATCTGTTTTTAAACTTTTGGTTACACCAATGGCATCTACAATTACAAAATGGTCTTTGGTAAATTTTGCAGTTGGCGTTACTTTTCGTAAACTATCTAAATCAATTGTTCGTGTGCCTCTGCCTTTCATTTGCTCAAAATAATTGATGCTTTTTACATCTCTCATAAATAGCAAACACTCAAGCGGTTTAATGTCAGTGCCAGTTGCAACCATATCAACGGTTACTGCAATTCTAGGGTGATAGTCGTTTCGGAATTGTGATAAAACAGATTTTGGATCTTCGTCTGTTTTATAAGTTATTTTTTTGCAGAATTTATTTTCTTCGGCAAATTCTTGTCTTACAATATCAATAATGTCATTGGCGTGGCTATCAGTTTTGGCAAAGATTAAAGTTTTAGGCACTTCAAAATTTCCATTTTTATCATAGCGGTCTTTGAAAATGCTTGGAAGATTTTCTTTGAAGGAACGAATGATGGTTCTTATTTGATTGGGATTTACTACATCCTTATCCAATTGTTGTTTGGAATAGGCTTCATCTTCATCCTGCAACTCCATTCTTTTCTTTCTGCTCAACCGTTCCCGATGTTCAATGTATTCGCCTTTCCAAAGCGTTGCCCCTTGTTGAGTTACCTTGGTGTCAATAATAAATACTTCATAACCTACATTTACGCCATCAGCAACAGCCATTTCGTGAGAATATTCACTCACCAAATTTTGGTCGAAATAACCAATAGTTCTTTTGTCGGGAGTAGCGGTTAAGCCAATTTCAAAAGCATCATAATATTCCAACACTTGTTTCCAAAGGTTGTAAATGCTTCTGTGGCATTCGTCAATTACAATGAAATCAAAAAACTCGATTGGCATTTTGCAATCGTATTCAATCGGTGGAATTTCCTTTGGTTGATATTTACGTTCGTTTGGATTTTCTTCTTCGGCACTTTCTTCCAGTTCAGTTCCTTTTAAAATTGAATATAAACGCTGAATGGTGCTGATGCAAACTTGACTGTCGGTTGCGATGTAACTAGATTTAAGCCTTTGAACGCTGTAAAGTTCGGTGAATTTTCTGTTGTCGTCATTTGGTACGAATGACATAAATTCTTGTTCTGCTTGTTCACCAAGGTTTTTGGTGTCAACCAAAAACAAAACTCGTTTTGCTTTTGCATATTTCAGCAAACGATAAATGGCGGTAATAGCAGTAAACGTTTTTCCCGAACCAGTTGCCATTTGTATTAACGCTCTTGGTCGGTTTTCTTTGAAAGAAGTTTCCAGTTTTGTGATGGCGTTTATTTGGCAGTCACGCAAACCTTCGGTTTGCAAAGAAGGTAAATCCGAAAATCTTTTGCGAAGCGATTTGTCTCGCTTTACCCATTCTCTCAAAGTTTCAGGTCGGTGAAAACTAAAAACTTCTCTTGCTCTTGGTTTTGGGTCTGTAAAATCTGTAAATCTTGTTATTTCTCCTGTGCTGATGTACACAAAAGGCAAAGGTTCGTTTTTTAGATGTTTGAGTTTGGCATTAGCATATTCTTCACCTTGTCCTTCGTGCGTATTCATTCTATGCCCTTCTTCCTCTCGCTTGGCTTCAATTACACCACAAGGTTTACCTTCTACAAATAGCACATAATCTGCAGGCCCAACATCTGTCAAATATTCTTTTACTGCAACACCAATTCCGGCATTCAAATTTATTTGCTTGATACTCTGAATAACCCAACCGCAAGCGATCAGTTGCTTGTCAATGTTATCCCTTGCTATTTGCTCTGGGTTTTGGTTGATGTTCAAAATTTCGCTCGATAAGTAAAGTTTAGTAAAATTAGAAATTAAAATCCAATCCTTCCCCTAAAACACCATTTTTCCCAATACTTCCTAGCAACAAGTCGAAGACGAAGGTCTTCAACCCATAACTTCGCCAATTCCCCAATCCTCAGTGTGTATCCCCATTGCCTAACGAGAGAAGGCGATTTGTTTACTTCACCTCACCAATTTTCAATCGTCACATCTTCAAATTGTCCCATCTTCAAATTAAATCAACTCATCCCACTCTCCAACTCTCCCTTCCATTTTACAAATCCATCTACCAGCTCTGAGTAATCATGATAGATGCGCCTAAAGAGTTCGTCGGCGGAATTGAGGTAGGCTGTTTTACCCTGGACTTTGATGATGTTAATGATGTCTTCAATATGACGTAGCGAAATTTTTAGTTGCTCTAAACTTTTATCGATATGCCAGATGTAGGTGGCTTCGCGGGTGTCGAGGGTTTCCCAAATGAGAGGGTAGCTTCTGTCGCCTTCAATGAGGAAGAGGAAGGAGATGGGCTTGTGCGCGAAACGGAGTTTTAAGAGTGTATGTGCGTGTCGACTGCTCAAGTATCTTAAGTGTTTGTAGTGCTTGGTCTGGCTAATACTTATTAAATCTTCGAAAAGCTCTCTGTCGTTTTTGTAAAAGGTGTCAGACTTTAATTTTCATCACCGAACATTTCAAAGTATTCGTCTATGGTGAAAAGACTTTTGTCGATTTCTATCGCTGGCTTTTTCTTGAGCGATTTTTTTACGTTAAGAACTGAATGAAATAAAGTGCAAGGAAAGGTTTTGTAATTTTAAGCAAGGAATAGTGCTAGTTTAATAGCACCCTTAGCGGCTTATTGAAGGTTCCGCAAGGCAGCATGTGCAGCGATATTATAAAAAAATCTTTATCATCCTAATAAATCTGCGGCCCAGCAAGTATTAATACATACGATAAGCCATATTAAATCGATATCCAATTTACTCCCGAATAAATTTACCACTTCGCTGTCCGGACTCATCAGAAAAATGAATTAAATACATTCCGGACGACAATCCACTTATATCTAATTGATGAATGTCGAACTGTGATTCATTTTTTTCAAGAATAATTTTCCCATTCATATCCGAAATAGAAATATTAAAATTTCCTGATGGCTCAAATGATCCGAGATTGATAAAGTGAGAAGAAGGTACTGGTCTGATGTAAAGAAGATAATTTTCATGTACTGCCTCTCGGCAATTTACACTGATGTCAATTTGATTGGAGTAACTGATGCATCCTCCAACACTAGTCGATTTCACGCGATAAAGTCCGCTTTGCTTTGCCGCATATTGGGATGACGTAGCTCCTTGAATATTTATATTGTTATGCTGCCACTGACGAGCTACCGTATTGGTTGTTAGATTTTGTAAAATCGTACTGTCACCTGTACAAATTACCACCGGGCCCGTTGCTTCAATTTTTGAACGATAAATGTTGATCTTGCTAACGGATGAAGTTGCAGTACATCCTTCTGCTGAGGTAGCAATCACTTTATATTTTCCATTTTTAAAAGCTCCGATGGATGAAGTAGTTTGTGGAAGTGGTATTTCATTGCGATACCAATCGAATGTATTGGAAGAAAGACTTCCTGAAGAAAGTATAATCGTGTCCTTGTTACAGATCTCGGTAGGTCCGACTGGTTGAATGTTTACAATAGGTAGCTTGTTTACAGTAACAGAAATTTCATTGGTAACAGCCATGCAGCCATAACTATTTGTCACAATACATTTGTATTTTCCGGTAGATACTGGCTTAATAATAGTTCCTGTTGCCCACGATATTGAAGTGCCGTTTTTTAACCACTGATAAGTCCATCCTGATGGAAAGGGTGCATTCGAAAAACGCGTAACTTCTAAACTCCCCGATTTTGCACAAAAGACTGTATCGAGTGCATTTAAACTAGTATTTACATCGAGGTTTTCAAGATTACAAAGACCACTTATATAAGAGTAATTTTCACATCCAAATTGATTGGTGACAATTACTTCGACTGTTCCCGCTACCATTATGCAACCTGTGCGATCGAAAAGATATGAAGGTGTGGTAGCGTCGCAGGTGTACGGATTATTGCCATAGTTAGGTTCCCAGCAATGAGTGAGTACCTGATTGGTGTCATTCTGTAAATCGATACCCAGGTACATTCCTCCGCAACCTATTGAGTCAATATTTATATTGTACGATGGACGAGGATGAACATAAACCGATGTTCTTCGATAATCTTTGCATCCGGTGAGGCTGTCAGTAAATACACATCTGTATTGTCCGTTATCCGCTGTATTAAAATCGGGTTTGTCAATAATTTCTGTGCTTTGCCCTTGCCAAGTAGCAGGCAGACTACTCCAACTACCGTTCACCGTATCGCTACGGAATTGCCAATGTAAGGTGCCCGTGCGAATATTATTTCTTTGTGCAACGAGTGTTGCAAAGTTAAAATAAGTAGATGTGCCGAATGATGCTTCGCAGGGCGAATCAAGTTGAGCGCTAACATTAACGAGTTCCTTGGGGCTGCACGGTTGTTGAGCTGGTACAGTGGAGAATAAAAGCAACAGCAATGTGGTAATAAAAGATGTCCTCATGGTTGAAATAAATTTAAGTGGAAAATTAAGAAATAATTGGACTCATTTAAATCCAGGTTTTCGTCTGTTTTAGAAAGTTTTTAACATCGAATTTTTGAAAGAGCTTCTGTTTGTTTGAATGTCTTTTGCTCTACTATTCTGAAATATACAACTTCGATTTCGTGTACTTATTTCTTAATTTCAATTGGGTTTTTAACCTTCCTAATCAAACCTATGATTAGATTTGAAAAGCAAAATAAAAATTGCAACATGGCCAGTTTTATTATTAAAGAGTCCAATTGAAAATATTAATATCGAAAATATATTTAGCAAAAGTTTAAGTTTCTCTTTTTTGGTTTTGTAGAATTTTTCCCTAAAAAACCCCTCTATCCCCAATCCACCAAATCCAAACCTCAAATAGCTCCCCAATCGTCAGTGTGTATCCCGATAACCTAACGGGAGAATGCGATTTGTTTACTTCACCTCACCAATTTTCAATCTCCCCATCTTCAAATTAGCCCATCTTCAAATTTTCAAATTAACCCATCTTCAAATTTTCAAATTAACACATCTTCAAATTAAATCAACTCATCCAACTCTCCAGCTCCCCCTTCCATTTTACAAATCCATCTACCAGCTCTGAGTAGTCATGATAGATGCGCCTAAAGGGTTCGTCGGCGGAATTGAGGTAGGCTGTTTTGCCCTGGACTTTGATGATGTTAATGATGTCTTCAATATGACGTAGCGAAATTTTTAGTTGCTCTAAACTTTTATCGATATGCCAGATGTAGGTGGCTTCGCGGGTGTCGAGAGTTTCCCAAATGAGATGGTAGTTTCTGTCGCCTTCAATGAGGAAGAGGAAGGAGATGGGCTTGTGCACGAAACGGAGTTTTAAGAGTGTATGTGCGTGTCGACTGCTTAAGTATCTTAAGTGTTTGTAGTGCTTGGTCTGGCTTATACTTATTAAATCTTCGAAAAGCTCTCTGTCGTTTTTGTAAAAGGTGTCAGACTTTACTTTTTCATCACCGAACATTTCAAAGTATTCGTCCATGGTGAAAAGACTTTTGTCGATTTCTATCGCTGGCTTTTTCTTGAGGGATTTTTTTACGAATTCGAATTTTATCGTGTCAATGGTTTCGCGATTGATCTTATTTATTTCAGGCGAAAAAATGGAGAGTACAGTAATATCATCTCCCTTGATTTCAAGTTTTACAAATACTTTAATTTTCTTAGCTCCAAAAATATTAACGAAGTAGTTTTTGATAGCGTCAAATTCTACGAGTATGTCGTAATTGGAAATGGTGAGTTCAATGCTTTTTGGATAGCCTTTGAATTTCTTCTGAAAGGAAACTCCACCCAATATAAAACGAAGATCATTTAAAGAGACATAAAATGTTTCGTCAATGTAAACAGGTAAGGCCTCGAGTTTTAGTGCCGGTATAGACACTTTTTCTTCCGCTAAAGAATCAACAAAATTACTTGTGGGTCGGTAGTGAATGTTGTTAACACGCTCTAACGTTTTGACAAATTTCTCAGTGTCAATTTTATTGAAGGAAATGCTTTTTATTTTATTGAGGATAGCTGCATTCAGTTTTTGCCGATCACTAAATTCTGTTTCCCCATTTTTATAGTCGACGATTTCACAAAATATTTTTTCATCTTTTTCTGCATAATTTAAAACACGCAGCACCCAAAATGACGGCTTGTTGCCCTTACTGCGATGCGCCGTCAATCCTAACTGCTCAAAACTCATGGCAACTTCTTCTGTCAAAAAAACTTTATCTTCCAAAAATTTTATTTGCAAAATCTGTCCTTTCATTTTTGGTTAATTTGATTAAAAATACAAGCAATTTCGAGATTTTCCAAATTGAAATAATTTCTTTGTAATTAGAGAAATGCGACTCACAACTATGTTTTTCATGAGCCACTGATTTGTTATGATTTTGTTATGATTCTAATTTTAACTTAGTCTTGTTAATCCATAAATTTTATTCCATAGTGAAATAGGACTTATCATACAAACCTCCGCATTCTCCCAAATCCTAAAATTCAAATCTGTAATCCAAAATTAGTATGTCCGCTATCACATTTACAATACGTTTTCTTTCCCTCTAAGTTCTAGCACCCCATTAAAAAAATTCTGAATTCTGAATTCTTAATTCTGAATTAAATCAAAATTCCTTCACCACCCCCGTATAATTAAAAGGAGTTATCTCCCTCAACTCATCTTTTAATTTTTCATTCACATCTAAGCCATCAATAAATTTCTTTATCGTGTCCGGATTAATTTTTTCTCCGGTGCGTGTTAAAGATTTTAATGCTTCGTAAGGATTTGGAAATGCTTCTCTGCGTAAAATGGTTTGGATGGCTTCGGCAACAACAGCCCAGTTTTCGCTGAGGTCGTTGTGGATGCTGCTTTCGTTGACGATGATTTTGTTGAAGCCTTTAAGTAAAGATTTGCATGCAATCAAAGTATGCGCATAGGGCACTCCTACATTGCGTAGCACCGTGGAGTCGGTTAAGTCGCGTTGCAATCGTGATACAGGTAACTTAGCACTGAGGTGTTCGAAAAGTGCATTGGCCATTCCTAAATTTCCTTCTGCGTTTTCAAAATCGATGGGATTGACTTTATGTGGCATCGCTGATGATCCTACTTCGTTCGCAACAACTTTTTGTGTGAAGTAGTTCATGGAAATATAAGTCCACATGTCGCGACAAAGATCAGTGAGGATGGTGTTGATGCGTTTCATGCTGTCGAATAATGCAGCCATGTTGTCGTAGTGTTCGATCTGTGTGGTGTAGGCGCTGCGTTGTAGTCCCAAGCGTTGCACAAAGCGATCGCCGAATGCAATCCAGTCGATGTCGGGATAACTAACAGCATGTGCGTTGAAATTGCCTGTGGCGCCGCCGAATTTTGCAGAGGAAGTGATGGATTGCAATAATTCTACTTGCGCCTGCAAACGGTGATGGAAAATATAAATTTCTTTGCCGAGTCGGGTGGGAGAGGCAGGCTGTCCGTGAGTGCGGGCAAGCATGGGAATTTCTTTCCATCCCTGACTCATCAGCTTTATTTTTTCACTGATGGCTTTGATGGCTGGTAAATAAATTTGCTCGTTGGCTTCTAAAATGCTGAGAGGAATAGCGGTGTTGTTGATGTCCTGAGAGGTGAGTCCGAAGTGTATGAATTCTTTGAATTCGGAAATTCCTAAACCATCGAATTTTTCTTTTAAGAAATACTCCACAGCTTTTACATCGTGGTTGGTGGTTTTCTCTATGGATTTAATGTGTAAAGCATCTTCGTGTTTGAAGTTGTGATAAAGTGCACGCAGATTTTTATACTGTGTTTTGTCGAATGCTTGCAATTGTGGCAATTCAATTTCGCAGAGTTCAATAAAATATTCTACTTCTACCAATACGCGATAACGCATCAAGGCTTCTTCAGAGAAATACAAGGCCAGTTCTTCAACACCGTTTCTGTAACGGCCGTCGATGGGTGAAATGGCATTGAGGGGATGGAGTTCCATGGGGAATAAAATAAATGTTGAGGATGATATTTTTTTCATCCTCATGATTGTTTTGTTTTTTTTCGCTTAGGCGATGATGGCTTCTTTGGAAATTTTCTTGACTAAGCCTTGTAATACTTTGCCCGGACCTACTTCAGTGAAACTTCCTGCTCCGTCGGCAATCATGTGTTCTACACTCTGTGTCCAACGTACCGGTGCGGTGAGTTGCGCGATTAGGTTTTTGCGAATTTCTGTTACATCCGTTTGCGGACTCGCTGTCGCATTTTGATACACGGGACAAGTTGGCGTATTGAAAGTTGTATTTTCAATGGCTGCTGCTAATCTTTCTCTCGCAGGTTCCATTAAGGGACTGTGGAATGCGCCACCTACAGGCAATAAAAGCGCTCTTCGTGCACCCGCAGCCGTTAGTGTTTCGCAAGCGGCTTTTACAGCGTCTACTTCGCCACTGATGACCAATTGGCCAGGACAATTATAGTTAGCCGCAACGACAACTCCCGAAGTGGCTTTGCAAATTTCTTCTACTTTCTCATCTTCCAAAGCCAATACCGCAGCCATGGTGCCCGGTGTAGTTTCACACGCCGCTTGCATGGCGTTGGCGCGTTCGATGACTAATTTCAATCCATCTTCAAAACTTAATGTGCCGTTGGCTACCAATGCAGAGAATTCTCCGAGTGAATGTCCTGCTACCATCTCGGGTTTGAAATCATCGCCCATCACACGTGCTTGTATCACAGAGTGAATAAAAATCGCTGGTTGTGTCACATTGGTCTGGCGCAGTTCTTCGTCGGTGCCGGCAAACATGATGTCGGATATTCTGAACCCGATGATGTCATTCGCTTGCTCGAACATGGCTTTTGCCAATTCCGATGTTTCATAAAGTTCTTTGCCCATGCCAATGAATTGTGAGCCCTGTCCGGGGAAGATGTATGCTTTCATATTTTATTTTTTTAGATGTTGTTGAAAAAAATAATTATTAATGAAGTCTGCTTTGAATGAGTGAAATGAATTCACTGCGTGTTTTGTCGTTTTCAAATTCACCGGTGAATGCCGAGGTGGTGGTCACCGAATTTTGTTTTTGTACGCCGCGCATCTGCATACACAAATGTTGCGCTTCTATTACCACGGCGACGCCTAGGGGTAGTAATGTTTCCTGAATGCAATCGCGAATGTCGGTGGTTAATCTTTCTTGAACTTGCAAGCGTCGAGAGAAGGCATCAACAATACGTGGAATTTTACTGAGTCCTACAATGTAATTGTTGGGGATATACGCAATATGCGCTTTGCCGAAAAACGGAAGCATATGGTGTTCACACATGCTATATAATTCAATGTCTTTTACAATCACCATTTGCTTGTAATCCTCTCTGAATTTCGCAGAGTTTAAAATAGCAACCGGATCTAAATCGTAGCCGTGCGTGAGGAATTGCAATGATTTCGCAACGCGTTCGGGAGTTTTTAATAGCCCTTCGCGTTTAGGGTCTTCGCCCAATTTCTTAAGGATGGAAGTATAGTGCGCTGCTAATGCTTCGGTAGTTTCGCGATGGTATTTGTCATTACGAACATAGCCTTCCGTAAATTCCTCTTCGTCGTGTATGTGATTGTTGTTTCCCAATTTATCCAAAGTATTCTACGTAATTATTTTCTGTTTCATATAGTTTGATGCAATGCAAGGCACATCCTTCTTCCACAATCGCATCTACCAGTTGTTCCCAAATTGCTTGAGCAAGAATTTCTGTACTTGCCATTTTTCCTTCCATAAAATCTACGTCGAGATTGATGTTTTTATGGTCAATTTTTTCCACCACTTTTTCCTTGATGAGCGCACTCAAAAATTTTAAATCGATGACGAATCCCGTGACCGGATTTATATTTCCTTTTACGGTCACGTACAAATCATAATTATGGCCGTGCCAGTTTGGGTTGGAGCATTTGCCAAAGACTTCCCTGTTTTTTTCATCGCTCCATTCTTGTTTGTGGAGTTTGTGTGCGGCATTAAATCTTTCTTTTCTCGTGATATACAACATTTTGTGTGCTTTCCTTTTTCAAGTAGTAGGAAGCACGAATTTACGGCTTTTTTCTGATCTTTCATAACCATAATTCACACGTTCTTGGCAAGTTTAAAGCAGCGCATAGGTCACAAAATGGGCGTACCAACAAATGTGACAAAAAAGTGGTATTATTGCAAAGCGAAAGTGGAGACCAGAACCCACTAAAAAAACGGGGCGAAATCTGAAAAGCCATACGAGTATGAAAAATAATAATAGATAGAAATGTTTAATAAATTTAACTTAACTGACAAGTTGCTTTTTGTAGCTGCGATACTTTCGCTTATTTTTTCGGAAATATTATTTTTTAATGGTTACGAAAATCAAGCAATTTTTATTGGACTTTGGGTGCCCTCAATACTATGTTTTGGAATATACTTACATCTAATAAAAAGAAATTAATATGCTTGAATTTATACCCTATTTCGCAGGAATAATTACCTTATTGTTTGGTGCCGGATTTGCCTATGCTATAACTTATGATGGTAATAAAACTAAATAAAGTAAATAGAATTAGCCCATAAAATTTATTGGTGAACAGGGCATGTCCCGTGCAAGTATTAAACTTAGTGTATCTTATGAATCATGGTGATAGAGTGATACCCCATTTGGCGGATGTTTCTTATTCTTCCCTTGATAAATACCCCAACCGAAGACATCGCTTTGCCTTATATTTGTTGCATGAATTCGCCACAATCCCTACTCTTTGTGCTCGCCACCGCTGCGGAAGCTTGCTGTTTGGGGGTCGATAAATCGCTCAAGCCTGGCTTTTATTTGAATCATTTGGGTGATGGTTTTTCGCTCTTAATTACTGGTGTAGGACAAGTTCCCACTGCCTATCATCTTTCAAAAACTTTTACCGAGAATAAATTCACAGCGGCTATTAATTTAGGTGTAGCCGGTGCTTTAGACCTTGAAATTCCACTGGGTACTTTGGTGAATATCATTCGTGATGAATTTGCCGATTTAGGTGCAGAAAACGGCGATGAATTTTTATCACTCTTCAATTTGGAATTGGCAAATGCGAATGAAAATCCTTTCAGTAATTCTAAATTGTTTCCCATTCTTTTCCCCTTCGGGGAGATGGGAGTGCAGGTCAAGAATATTCGTAGCGTCACAGGAGCCAGTGTGAATACCGTACACGGAGCAAGCGCAAGTATCATGGCTTTTCAAAAACGTAATGATGCTCAAATTGAAAGCATGGAAGGCGCCGCTTTTTTTTACGCTTGCAACATGGCCAACGTCCCCTCACTACAAATCCGCTCCATCAGCAATTACGTCGAACCGCGTAACCGCAACAATTGGCGAATGGATTTGGCATTAGAATCACTCCTTATTTTTATACAAGTAAATTTTCCAGGCTTTAAGAAATTTTAAATTATTAAACCCTGCGTCCCCGTCCGATATCTATCGGCTGAAGGGAACAACCAACAACCTGCTACCCTGAGCGAAGTCCGATAGCTATCGGACGAAGGGAACAACCAACAACCAACGACCAACGAAAACGACCAACAAAAACTACCAACGAAAACGACCAGCGAAAACGACCAACGAAAACAACCAACGAAAACGACCAGCGAAAACAACCAACGAAAACGACCAGCGAAAACGACCAACGAAAACTACCAGCGAAAACAACCAACAACCAACGAGCAACGAAAACGAACAACAAAAACTACCAACGAAAACGACCAACAAAAACGACCAACAAAAACGACCAACGAAAACGACCAACGAAAACGACCAACTAAAACAACCAGCGAAAACAACCAACAACCAACGACCAACTACCAACAACCAACTACCAACTACCAGCGACCAACTACCAACAACCAACAACCAACTACCAACAACCAACGACCAACGACCAACGACCAACTACCAACTACCAACGACCAACGACCAACGACCAACGACCAACTACCAACTACCAACTACCAACGACCAACCACCAACCACCAGTTCTTCATAACTTTTCAAATCCCCTTCATATAGTCTCCTCATATCCCCGAAATTTGTACCCACAATGTGCAGCATGAACCGGAACAATTTTGTAAGTAGAAAAAACATCTTTTTATCAATGATGTTATTACTTTCACTGCATTCATTCGCCGGTGGGGGAGGCCGTCAAAACATTCCTACCGGTCAAAAACCTCTCGACATCGTTTTCTGTGTGGACCTCAGTGGTAGTACCAACGGACTTATCAACGATCTTCGCGATAATTTATGGACGATCATCAATCAGGCGCTGCATATGGATCCCAAACCCGATTTGCGCATTGGTGTCATCGGTTTTTCTCGCCCTAGCTTCGGGAGAGAAAACGCCTACGTGAAAATTCTTTCACCACTCACCAATAATTTCGATTACATCGAGATGGAATTGTACAAATTGCGTCCTTCCATCGAAAAAGGTGATCAAATTGTAAGTGAAGCTTTGCGTACTGCCGTTAACGTGATGAAGTGGTCGGAAAGAGAAGATGCAGTAAAGATGATTTATCTCGTGGGCAATGGCATGGTAACAGCTAACGGTTACGAGTATGTGAAGTATTGTGAGCAAGCCCGTGAAAAGAACATCTTTATCCATGCCTTGTACGTGATGAAATCAGCGAATTGGTTCAAAGAATTGCCGGGTTATCGTCGCATCGCCGGACTCACTAACGGCATGCAAACTGAAATTTCTATCAATAAACATGACGATGTAAAAATTTGGAAAACATTTCCTGAAAACGCAGAAAGATTAAACAATAAATTCAATACCACCTTCCTCTGGTCGGGAGGCGATAGTAGCAGTTGTCGTTGTGCCATGTCTGCTTCCGACTCCGGTGCATTTGCGGCTTGGTCCGATGTTTTCTACAGTCGACTCTACTACAAAACCGGCAACTCATTTCAATATTCTTACCGGCACTGCGACGCCATCGCCAACAATGCAGTCACTGCCTCCAATAATTCAGCCGACTCCATCAACTCCTACCAAACGCGCCTCCGCGAACTCTTACAAATCCGCGAAGCCCTCCGCAACCAAATCCACAACCAATTCTCCCCCCTCGACCTCGATCACATCCAATCTCTCTACACCACCGGCCAACTCCCCGATGATAATATTTTACATCGAGCGGTGTTGAATATACTTTATAGGTATTGGGGAATGCGCTGAAGCGGTCGTTGGACTTTGGTCGTTAGTCTTTAGCTTTTTTTGCGTCAAGCGCAACGATTTCTACTCAAATCTAAATTTTTTATATGCCATCTCCTCAGCCTAAGCTATGGTGATTAAAAACTAATTTCGGAATATGATTTATTGTGGTTAACCGGAAAGTACTAGCAGCTTACTACCAACAACCAACGACCAACAACTAACAACCAACGACCAACGACCAACAACTAACAACCAACGACCAACGACCAACAACTAACGACCAACGACCAACGACCAAC
>Ga0209702_10002036_pt1 | contig 36602 bp, 34 predicted proteins | sample FRY01_FD_187210 | JGI IMG/M metagenome (GOLD analysis project Ga0209702, IMG submission 187210) | Freshwater microbial communities from Lake Fryxell liftoff mats and glacier meltwater in Antarctica - FRY-01 (SPAdes) (version 2) | ecosystem: Environmental > Aquatic > Freshwater > Ice > Glacier...
AAAGTCTTTTGCGTGATCCGCAGCTACCTATCTACCGCGCGCAAACAAGGCGTGAACCTCATCACCAGCATCCGTAACGCTCTCGACGGAACTCCCTCCTGCTTCGCTAGGGGTGCTGAATAGTTACTAAAAAGTTATCTATTCACAGTTCCAAGTCCGCCCTTCCCTAGATTTCATTCCCAGGGATGACCGGCTTCTTATCAGACTGCCGTGACACCGCAAAGTCATCATCGGCAGCTTTCTCGATTGCATCCCGCCTGTTCTCTATCCAACGGAATACTTCAAACTGCTCTGGCTCGGATAGCGATTCAATGGCTTGAATGATTTCAGCAAGGGTCTTCATGCTTTCAAAGTATGAGCAACTCGCAATCAACTCAACTGCGAACCGGTCCTGGAAGCCACCAACGGTTTCACTTCTGCCACAGCCAGCGCAGCGTGTCCGGCAGCAACGACGCGCCGTGCTTGCCGTTGTGGGTGCCTTCGCCGAGGACGAACTGGTAATCGTAGCCCGCGAACTTCAGCGCGGCGGCCATGTCTTGGTTCGCCAGCGGCCAGTTGCCGAACTGGTTGTCCAGATCGTTGCTGCCGTCTTGCAGGAAGACTTTGAGCGGCTTCTTGTCCGTCTTGCGGATCAAGGCGGGATACACATGGCCGCCACGGATGTTGGTGAAGCTACCGATGTGGCTGATCACCTTGCGAAAGGCGTCTGGCCGCTCCCAGGCCACGGTGAAGGCGCAGATGCCGCCGCTGCTGTTGCCGCAGAGGCCACGGCCTTCGGGATCGTCGGTCAGCTTGTAGCTCTTCGACACCTCGGGCAGGATTTCTTCCAGCAGGAAGCGGGCGTAGAGATCGCCGAGTGAATCGTATTCAAAGCTGCGGTTGCTGCGCGGTTTGTCCTTCGGGTTGCTGGTCGGAAACACGCCGGGATTGAGGAAGATAGCGATCGTCACCGGCAGTTCGCCTTTGGCGATGAGGTTGTCGAACACCACTGGTGCGCGGAATTGGCCGTCTGGCTTCACGAAGCCGCCACCGTCGCAGAACACCATCACATTCGCCGGTTGTTCGGGTTGGTACTGCACTGGCACATAAACCCACCAGTCCCGCGTCGTGCCAGGAAAAATCTTGGACTCCGTCCACGCTGGCATCTGCGTCACCTTGCCCTGCGGCACCCCGGCCTGCACCTGCGAGTCGGGTCCGAGAACGTATTGGTCATCCTGCGGAGCGGAAAAAGCGAGACTGGCGAACGACAACGAGACAGCAGCAAAGGGGATGAACTTCATGGGACGAATCCGAACGAGGGGCGTGCGGCACATCTTGCAGGCAAGCGATCTCACAGCCCTCATCTAGACCCACAGCGAACCACGGAACCCTCTGCCGCTGTAGTACGACTGCGCACCGTTGTGGTAGATGAAGACGCGGCCAAAGCGGCGGTCCCCAAAGAGCGCGCCGCCGAGTTTGCGCACTTCAACAGGCGTTGCCACCCAGCTCGACGTCTTCGTGTCGAACGTACTCAGTTGTTGCAGCTCGTGATATTGCTCCTCCGTCAGCAGCTCGATACCCATAGCCGCCGCCATGTCCATGGCACTGGTCTTCGGCTTGTGCTCCTTCCGTGACTCCAGACCTTCACGATCGTAGCAGACACTGAAGCGGGCCTTGGGGCTTTCCGCAGCACAATCCACGAAGAGGCACTCACCCGTCTTTTTATCGCGGCCAATCACATCCGGCTCCCCGCCGGTTTCTTCCATTTCACTGAGCGACCACAGCTTTGCGGCATCGGCCTCCAGTCGCTCTTTCACCTTGGTCCATGCCAAGCTTTCATGGCGGCTCATGTTGGCCTCAAACCGGGCCTGCAAGGCCTTGAGGAGAGCTTCACGCTCCACGGGCGACGGCTTTTTTTTTGTCATCGTGCTTTTCATTGAAGATTCAGGGTCTGGGCGCGGCCTGCATTTGAGTGCCAAGCGTCATTTCCTGGAGATTGTGACCTACTTGCTCTCCGTTTTCCCGAAAAACATCAAGTGCTGCCAGGGCAGGCCGTCGAACTCGCGTTTCAGTTCGAAGCCGTTCGCGTTCATCTCCTTGTGGATCTGCGCCTTGCTCATCTTGTGCTCGGGTTTGATCGGTACGCTGTCGTCTTCGGCGCGGTATTCGACCAGCACCAGCAGTCCCTCGGGTTTCAACGCCGCCCGCATGCCGGCCAGCATCTCCACCGGGTGCGAGAACTCGTGATAGACATCGACGAGCAGAATCATGTCGCAGGTGTTCGGCGGGAGCTTGGGGTCGTGAAACAGGCTGAGGATAGGCTCGATATTTTGGATGCCTTTGGCCTCGATGCGCTGGCGCAGCATCGTGATCATCTCCGGCTGCGCGTCCACGCCATAGACCTTGCCTGTGGCACCGACGGCCACAGCTAGCGGCAGGGTGTGGTAGCCATTCCCGCAGCCCAAATCACAGACCACCATGCCGGGCTTCACCTGCAACTGCTCGCGCATCAACGTAGTGGCCTCCTCGCGCTCTCGTACACGACGCATCAGCCATTCAGCCCCCTTCCAGTGCATCGTTTGGGCGATCTCCCGCCCCAGATACTCCGTCAGCGGGGGCGGTGCCTCTTGGGCGGGCAAATTGAGTGAGACAAAAAGGAGCAGGCAGAGGAGATGGCGCATGATGTGTCCATGAAACGCGGGAAGCGGCGGTAATGTAGCGATTTGATTGGCTGAAAGACTTTTCCAGACTCGCGCTGGAAATCCCCGGACGACTCCGTATCATCGCCACCATGAATCGTCGTTTCATCGCCCGTCTGCTGCTGCCCGTGCTCGGAGCCACGGGCATCGCCGTGCTCCAGGCCCAGGAAACACCGCCGCCGCCCGCCGCCCCGAAAAACCCCATTCCCGAGGATGTCGTGGGTGATGAGCATGTGCGTGAGGAGTTCGGCGTGAATCCCTTCACCACACCGTCGATCCGCAAGCTCTTCGACATGCTCAACAACGTCGGCAAGCTGCGGTTTGACGACTTGAAGCGTCCCTTCACGGACAAAACCCCCGCTGACCGCGTCATCGTGGCCATGGGACTCGGCACCTTAATCGCCGACGGTTTTCTCATCGTGCAGTGCGAGCGGGTGGAGGAAATGGAGTCCGTAGGCCGCGCCATGATCAAGTACGGCAAGGCGCTGGGTGCCGGTGGCCGCATGAACAAGCACACCGGCAGCCTGTTTGAGCACAGCTTGAAGGGCAACTGGCAGGATCTGCGTGTCGAACTGGCCAAAACTCAGGCCGATGTCGAAGCCGAGATGGTGCAGCTTCGTGACGTGGACATCGCGCATCTGATCAGCCTCGGCGGCTGGCTGCGTGCGCTGGAAATTTCCACCAAGAGCATCAACGAGAACTACGCCGAGGAAAAAACCCGCCAGCTCACCCGGCGTGACATCGCCGAGTATTACCTCATGAGCTTGGACAGCCTGCACCCCAGCCTGCTGAAAAACCCATCGTTGATTGAGCTGCGCAAAAATTTGGAAGAACTGATCTCGCTCGTCGATGCACCTGAAGGCAAAGCACTGACCCAGCAGGAGGTGACGAAGCTTTATGAAAAAGCCGCCACACTCTCCCACATCATCACCGACAAGATGAACGGCTGATTTTCATCCCGCCCGTTCCAGCTTCGCAACCCACTCTCATGGCAGATCTCACTCCGCAACAGCGTCAACTCGTCGAACAATGGGCCGCTGAAGGCGCGAACCTCAATCAAATCCAGGATCGCCTCAAAACCGAACTCGGCGTCACGCTCACCTACATGGAGGCACGCCTGCTCGTCCTGGAAATCGGCGTCAAAATTAAGGACAAGCCCCGTGAGAAGCCGCCCGAGGAACCTGCTGCGCCCGAGGGCGATTCCCCTGCCCCCGCTGCTGATGGTGACGCGCCAGCACCCGCCGCAGGTGGTGAATTGAAAGTCACCGTCGATGATCAGCCCGCCGCTGGTGCTATGGTCAGCGGCAAGGCCTCCTTCACCGATGGCACCACGGTGCAGTGGTTCATGGACCAGACAGGCCACTTCGGCATGCGCGGTGCCGCGCCCGGCTACCAGCCGCCACCCGCTGACATTCCCGCCTTCCAACGCGAACTCGACACCCTCCTCCAACTGCGCGGTTTCTGACCCGCCCTGCTTTCTCGGCATGCTCCTCATCATCGACAACTACGACTCCTTCACCTACAACCTCGTCCAGTACTTCGGCGAGATGGGAGCAGTCATGGAGATCCGGCGCAATGACCAGATCACGCTTGATGAGATCGAAAAGCTGCGTCCCGACCACATCTGCATCTCTCCCGGCCCCTGCACGCCGAAAGAGGCCGGTATCAGTTGCGCGGTGATCGAACGTTTTGGCAAATCCACCCCGCTGCTCGGCGTCTGCCTCGGACATCAGGCCATCGGCCACGTCTTCGGCGGCGATGTCGTCCGCGCCGGACGGCTCATGCATGGCAAGACCTCCATGATCAATCATCGCGGCGCATCCGTCTTCAAAGACCTGCCGCAGCCCTTTGAGGCCACGCGTTATCACTCTCTGTTGGTCAAACGCGACACCCTGCCCGAGTGCCTCGAAATCACCGCCACCGCCAGTGATGATGAGTCCGAAATCATGGGCCTCCGCCACAAGAAGCTGCCCATCCACGGCGTGCAGTTTCATCCCGAGTCCATCCTCACGCAGGAAGGCAAGCGTTTGCTCAAGAATTTTCTGGAGATGTGAGTCTCGCGCGCGGCGAGAAATCATTGGCGGCATGCCTCCTGCGGTCTTAAATCTCGGCGTGATCGCCCGCATGGCTGTCACACCCTCCATACCTCATGCCAAACTCCTCCGCACTCCGCGATGCCCTGGATCAGTCGCCCAATAACCTTTCGCTGCTGCTGCTGTATGGCCGCGCGTGTTTGGAGGAGCTGCATCTGGACGAGGCGCGTGAGGTTTTCAGCCGTGCGCTGGAGCAGGACCCCGACCAAACGGACGCCATGCTCGGCATTGCGAAGGTGCTCTTCATGGAAGGCGATGCCTCCGGTGCCGCCGTGCGCGCGGAACGCGTGATTTTTCTCGAACCGAACAACGCGCAGGCCCATCTACTGCTCAGCCGCGTTTATTTGAGCGAGCATGACCGTGGCAAAGCCATTGAGCATTTTGACCGTGCCGCGCAGATCGACGGCACGATGAGCGATCCCGCCTTAGAGCGTGAACTCGGTCGCACCGCCCGCGATGCGCGCAAATCTGCCCCTGCACCCGCGCCGGAGCCACAGAATCAGGAAACGGTGTTGAATGGCGACCAGGATGAGTTCTTCGACGATCCCTTTGATGATCCGCCGTATGACTGGCGGCCCGAGACCTTCTATGCACCGGGCGATCCCGAGCGCAACGGCGTCACCTTCGCCGATGTCGGCGGCATGGAGGAGCTGAAGGAGGAGATCCGCCTCAAGATCACCTACCCGCTGCAGTTCCCCGATTTGTACAAAGCCTACGGCCGCAAAACCGGCGGCGGCATTCTCATCTACGGCCCGCCCGGTTGTGGCAAGACGCTTATTCTCCGCGCCGTGGCCGGTGAGGTGCCGTGCAACTACCTGTCCGTCGGCCTGCACGAAATTTTTGATCCTTACTTCGGCAGCACGGAGCGCAATCTGCATCAGATCTTCGAAACCGCTCGTGCCAACGCGCCCTGTGTGCTCGTGTTTGATGACATCGACTCTCTCGCCATGGACCGTCGCCAAATTCGCGAAAGCCAGATGCGCAATCTCGTGAACCAGTTCCTGCATGAGATGGACGGCATCCGCAGTGAAAATCAGCGCATCCTCGTCATTGGTGCCACGAATCAACCGTGGGCGCTCGATCCGGCCTTCCGTCGTCCCGGTCGTTTCGATCAGGCCATCTTCGTGCCGCCGCCGGATGCTCCTGCGCGCGCGCAGATCATCGAATTGTTCGCCAAGGACAAGCCTATCTCCAATTTCGACAGTGCCGCGCTAATTGAAGCCACCAACGGCTTCTCTGGTGCCGATTTGAAGTGGGTGTTTGACCGCGCCGCCGAACTCGCCCTCTCCGCCGCCATCCACACCGGTCAGCCGGTACCGATCACGCTGGAACTGCTCCTCGCCGTGGCGAAAGCGCACGAACCCACCACGCAAACGTGGTTCGAAGGCGTGCGCACCCACGTCCAGCAGCACGACGGCCAGGACAGCATCTTCAACGACATGCGCAAGTTCCTCAACACGCCGTCGAACTCGAAGAAGGAGCGGTAAAAGTAGCCGCGAGCTTTAGCTCGTCTGGAAACCCCAGAACGGGCTGAAGCCCAGGACTACTTTCTTTTTGCTTACCGCTTCATCTCCCCATCCACGATGCGCATGGCGCCGCGTGGATTCGCGTCCTTCAACAGCTCCGGCAGCGCCTCTTCGGGGAAGCCCTGATAGCTGACGGGACGCACGAAGCGATAGATGCTCGCGGTGCCGATGCTGGTGAAGAAGCTGTGGCTGGCCGCCGGATACGGGCCGCCGTGGTGCATGGAGGGGCAGACTTCGATGCCGGTGGGGAAGCCGTTAAAGATGAGGCGGCCTACTTTGCGTTCCAGCACGCGCACCAGCGGTGCGAAGTCGCGCAGATCCTGCTCGGTGCCGTGCAGGCTCGCGGTAAGCTGCCCTTCGAGGCTATTGGCGTAGCGCAGCATGTCTTTGAGCGTCGCGCACTGCGCGATGATCGAGCAGGGGCCGAAAACCTCACGGCGCAGCTCCTCATTCGCCTCCAGCACGTCAATGGTGGTGGTGAATACCCGGCACGCGGCTTGCGAGGCGGTCTCGCTCGGCGGTGTTGCGGATTGCCCGGCCAGTTCCAGGCCGTCGATCGTCTGCCACACAGCCGTGCCCGCGTCATAGGCCTCGCTGATGCCACGGTGCAGCATCGTCTGCGGTGTGACTTTGACCGCCAGCGCGGAGGCATTGCTGATGAACTGGCTCAAGTCATCGCTCTTCAGGCCCAGCACGACCGCCGGGTTCGTGCAGAACTGGCCCACGCCCATCGTCAGGGACTGCACATAACCTTCGGCGATTTTTGACGCGTGATCCTTGAGCGCTCCCGGCAGCACAAACACCGGATTCACCGATCCCATCTCCGCATACACCGGAATCGGGTGCGGACGTGCCGCCGCAACATCCATCAGCGCGCGACCACCCCGCAGCGAGCCGGTGAAACCGACTGCCTGCGTGAGAGGGTGCTTCGTCAGAGTCGTGCCGATGTCGTTGCACTTACCATGCAGCAGTGAAAAACAACCCGCAGGCAGCCCGACCTTGTGCAGCGCCTTCAACACCGCACGCGCCAGCATCTCACAGGTGCCTGGATGCGCCGGATGGCCTTTGACCACGACCGGACAGCCCGCCGCGAGTGCGCAGACCGTATCCGTGCCCAGCACGCCGATGGCGAAGGGGAAATTGCTCGCGCCAAACACCACCACCGGGCCAATCGGCAGCATCACACGTCGCACATCCGGCTTCGCCAGCGGCTGACGGTCAGGCTGCGCATGATCGACGCGCGCATCCGCCCAGGAGCCTTCACGGATCAAGGCCGCGAACAGCTTGCACTGACCGATCGCACGTCCGCGCTCGCCGGTGAGGCGGGCCATTGGCAAAGCGGTCTCCGCATGAGCGCGTTCGAGCAGCGCATCTCCCAGCGCGGTGATTTCATCCGCAATCTCATCCAGCAAAGACGCGCGTGTCTCCGGGGTGGCGAGACGCAACGCATCAAACGCCGCCTCCGCCGCCTGCATGGCCTCATCGGCCTCCGCATGAGAAGCATCGCCGTAAGCCGGCTCAAGCTGAGCGCTGGTGGCGGGATTGAACGCGTGAAACAGGTGGCCGCGCGCTGCGGCTTCGCGGCCTGCGATGAAGTGATGTCCGGTGAGTGTCATGGGTGAATGTAAGAGGTAAGAGGTAAGAAGTGAAAAGCAGTAAACTTCGTTTACGCCATCGGATTCACCAGCGTGCCGATGCCGTCGATGGTGATTTTGATGACGTCGCCGCTTTGCAGGGTGAAGTCGTCACCGGGGACGACGCCAGTGCCGGTCATGAGAAAGGAGCCGCAGGGGAAGGTGTTATCGCGATACAGGAAACCGGCGAGTTCCTGCGGGGTACGTTTGAGCTGCGACACGGTTGTTTCGCCCTCGAAGACGGCGGCACCAGCGCGGTCGATTTGCAGATGAATGCGCGTCGTGGGCGCGGGTGGCTCCGTTTGAATCAAAATCGCCGGGCCAAGCGCAGCGCAGAGCTTGAAGCACTTCGCCTGCGGCAGATAAAGCGGGTTTTCGCCTTCAATATCGCGGCAGGAGAGGTCGTTGCCGACGGTGTAGCCGATGATCTCACCGCGTGAGTTGATGCAGAGCGTCAGTTCCGGCTCTGGCACCATCCATTTCGAGTCGCTGCGCAGATGCATCGCTTGGCCGGGCTGCGCGACACGTTGCGGCGTGGCCTTGAAGAAAATCTCGGGCCGTTCGGCGGCATACACGCGGTCGTAGAAGCTACCACCACCGGCGTCCTTGCTCTCCTCCATGCGGGCGGTGCGACTGCGGAAGTAGGTGACGCCAGCGGCCCAAACTTCCTGCGAGACGATGGGGGCCTGGATGCTCTCTGGTACGGGGGCGTCCACCGTAGGTGCCGTGGCGGCAATCTGCGTGAGATATTCGGCCAAGCCGACGATTTCGAGCAGGGCGTCCCAGTTCATTTCAGGCACGGCATGCCAAGTGCCTGCTTTTTGAAGGAAGATGCCGAAAGTGGTACGGTAGAGGAGCATGAGACGCGTAGACTAGATGGCCTCGCGGTCTGCGCAACCACGTCACTTTTGAATCTTCACCAGCACCTCGTCCAGACCGTGCAGGCAGCCGGCCCAGTGAATGCCCGGCTCCGTCAGCCGCTCCTGGTAACTAGGTGCGGCACGTCCGCCAACGAGCAAGGCCATCGCCTCCGGCAGCAGGGCACGCATGCGGCGCAGTTTGTCCGCAATGACCGCGCAGTTTTCAGGATAGACGACACTGAGGGCCACGGCGGCGGCCTGCCGCGCGGTGGCGCAGGCGGCAATTTCCTCAACCGGCAGATTCGGGCCGAGATACGTCACCCGCCAGCCCAGATCTCGGGCGGTGGCCGCCACGATCAGCGCACCCAGCTCATGCAGCTCTCCCGCCGGGGTGGCGACGATGAGTTCGGGCGCGTGCTCCGGCACTTGGCTACCCGGCACTGGGGTGATCAGCAGCTCGCGGATCACCGCCGTGGCGATGTGCTCGTGACTTGGCCGCAGCGTGCCCTGCTGCCAGTCTTGGCCGATTTGAACCATGATCGGGCAAATCACCTGATGCAGCATGCCGCGCTGGCCGAACTGCAGCCGCGCCCGCAGTAGGATGCAGCGCAGGGTCTCAACATCGTATTTTTTTACCGCCTCAATGCTGGCCGCCACATACTCCGCCGCCACTTCCAGTTTCGGCTGGCCCACCCCGCCGCGACTACTGTCAGGGCATTGCTTGGCCAGTTCCTCCAGCTCCGTGGTGCAAAGTTTCGCCACGCCGCCGATGCGGTGGCCGTTCTCCGTGAGTGCCTTCAGCAACTTCAGCCGCTTGACGGCCTCGTCGCAATACATGCGCCGGTTCGTGCCGGTGCGGCTGGGGCTGAACGCGCCATAGCGCCGCTCCCAGATGCGGATCACATGCTGGCTGAGGCCGCTGAGCTGGCTGGCACGCTGAATGGGACAAGGCATGAGAAAAAACGAAGGGCAGATGGCGCTTGAGGCTGGCGCGGGAACGATTACGCATTGTCGCCGCCTCTGGCTACTCTGTTGTCACACTTTTCGCCTCATGCTGAACTACATCTGGTCCTTTATGCTCTTGGCTGGCCTCTGCGCCGCCGCCCTGTTTGGCAATGTCTCCGGCGACACCGGCATCGTGGCCGCCATTCTGTCCCAAGCGAAAGCGGCCGTCATGGACATCGCCCTGCCACTGGCCGGTTTGATGATTTTTTGGCTCGGTATCATGCGCGTGATGGAAAAAGCCGGGCTGCTGGAGCTAGCCGCACGCCTCCTCTCGCCGATCATGCGCCGCCTCTTCCCTGATGTGCCGAGCGACCACCCCGCCATGAGCGCCATGATCATGAACCTAGCCGCCAACATGCTCGGCCTGGGCAACAGTGCCACGCCGCTCGGCCTCAAGGCCATGACGCACCTGCAAGACCTCAATCCGCACAAAAACACTGCCAGCAACGCGATGGTCACTTTCCTCGCATTGAACACCGCCGCCTTCACTCTCGTGCCGATGAGCGCGATCAATTACCTCAACGCCGCCGGCATGAAGGGCGCGCATCAGATCATCATGCCCACCATTCTTGCCACGGCATGCACCACCATCACCGCCATCATCGCCGCCAAGCTCTACGGGCGGATGTCTTTTTTCGCCCCGCTGCCCGATGACAGCGAATCCACGACCGAAAATACGCCCGCAACCGACACAGCAGCAGGCGTGATCACCCCACGCCGCAAGTTCTGGCTCATCGCCCTCTTCATCGCCTTCGGTGCCTGCGCGTCGCTGGAATTCCTGCCCGCCACCGCACGACAGAGCGTTTTGCAGAGGACCGGCTTCAGCCAAGTCGTGGATCAGGCCAAACAGACAGCCGCCCCGGCTCGTGCTGCTGCCAGCACCCAGGAAACGCCAGCCGAACCCTCCTGGAAGCGCTTCATGAACAGCGGCTCCGCTCTCGCCATTCCCATCGTGCTGCTCGTCACCCTCGGCGTCGGTTTGGCGAAGGGCGTGAAGGTCTATGAGGAATTCGTCGAAGGCGCGAAGGAAGGCTTCGCCGTCGCCACCCGCATCATGCCCTTCCTCGTCGCCATGCTCGCCGCACTGGCCGTGTTCAACAGCTCCGGCATGCTTTTTCTGCTCGAGTACGCACTGCGGCCCGTGCTCAGCTTCATCGGCTTCCCGGTGGAGCTGCTGCCCATGGCGCTGATGCGGCCACTCACCGGCTCCGGCTCGCTCGGCGTGCTCAATGACCTGCTGCTGCGGCCCGAGATCAGCGAGACGATCAAATACACCGCCGCCGTGATGTTCGGCTCCACCGAGACCACTTTCTATGTGCTGGCCGTCTATTTCGGCAGTGTCGGCATCCGCCGCATCCGCCACGCCCTCGCCGCCGGACTCACCGCCGACATCGTCGGCATGGGCATGGCCGTCATCCTCGGCAGACTCCTCTTCACATGAAAACGCTCGCCGCACTGCTCCTGCTCTTCGCACCGTTTGCCGCTGCCACAGAACAAGAAAGCGATGTCATTCTTTTCCATGGGGATCGTTGTGAGTTGGAAACGCATTGGCTCTTCCCCAGTCCGTTGCAGGCCTATTTTGCGGCTGACAAAAAACGTGAATACCCGTTTGAATCTCAAAGCACGGCGAATTGGCGGGGCCACATCGCCACCTATGAAATCACTCAAGACCGTCTGTATCTGGTGAAAATCAATCCCAGTTCCTTTGCCTCTTTGGGCGAGAAACCCGATGCCGCGAAAGCGAAGGAGAAAAAGACCCAACTCAAAACACAGTTGCATGAGATCTTCGCCGACCGTGTGGGCGTAGATGGCAAAATACCGGTGACTTGGTATTCGGGCAACTTGCGTGTCTTCAGCAAACCCGAGAAGAAGCAGAAACAACATCAGGATGACAAAACCCCGCGTGAAGTGGTGGAGTTCACGGAGATCGCCCTGCTGCAGATCAAGGATGGTACCGTGATCAAGGAGACCAGCTTTCCGCGCAGTGAATACTGGGAGAAGTTCGAGATCATGCAGCGACATCGCCAGATCGCCCCCAAAGAAGCTGCTGCAATCGAAGACCATCTCCAATTTCTGGATCAAAGCAGCCGCGACTGGGAGAACAGCGGCTCGATTGAACCGAAGGGACCCCTGCGCACCGAGGCGGATTTCTCGGTTTTTTTGACGCGACAACTCGACCACCAAGTTCGCATTCCCCTAACCGAATATACACTGATCAAAGACACCACCATCGACTTCGCTGAAACGAGTTGGATCAGCGACTCCGATCTGCGCATCAAGCCCGGCGCGAATCTGCTACTGCTGGAAATGGGTTCCACAAACGTACCGCGTGGCGAATGGAGTGCCTACACCGGAGGTGCCGTACAGGTGCTCGTCCAACTCGGCAAACTAGCATCCAAACGACTTACATTCACGGCATCCAACCGCGAAATGGTTAAGCAAATCAACAACTACGGCGGCAGTTCGGATGACAACGAGAGCCTGCAAGGCTCGTTGCAAATGGAGCTGTCAGCCACTGGCAAGGTGTTGCTCACGGGTTCCATTCGTCTGACGACGAAAAATCCCACCACGTTCCAGGAGATCGAACTGAAGAAAAATGAAGTCCCCTACTTGACCATCCGCGACTATTTGAAGACACAGATGAACCCCATGGATGACACTCCAGTGAATGCCGAAAAGGTGTACCAAGAAATACTCGAAAAATCAAAAGCGAAACCATAGCGACATGCCAGCACTAGCTGTGTGTTGACCCTCATTGCAATTCATGACGCCGCCGCCCACTTTCTTCACATGAAAACGCTCGCCGCACTGCTCCTGCTCGCCGCCACGGTTCAAGCCGCTGATCTCATTGAGCATGCGCGATCGCACGCTGACGGCAAAGCCGCGTTCAGCTTTGATGCCAGCGCGTGGCATGATGCCGCAGCCCCTCGCCACTTGCCCATCGGCGTCTTCGACTCCGGCATCGGCGGCCTCACCGTGCTGGAGGCGCTGCTGACGATGGACGCCTTTCACAACGACACCCTGCAACCCGGTGCCGATGGCGTGCCTGATTTTGCCCAGGAACGCTTCATCTACTTCGGTGATCAGGCCAACATGCCCTACGGCAACTACTCCGCCGTCAATCGCACCGACTACCTGCGCGAACTCATCCTGAAGGACGCCATCTTCCTTCTCGGTCGTCGATTTTGGCCTGCGAATGGCACAGAACCGCAGTTCACCAAGCCGCCCGTCAAAGCCATCGTCATCGCCTGCAACACCGCCACCGCCTACGGCCTCGACGACATCCGCAAAGCGGTCTCTGCATGGGATATTCCGGTCATCGTCGTCGGTGTCGTCGAAGCCGGTGCGCGTGGCGTGTTGGAATCGAAAGCGGAAGGCGGCATCGGCATCCTCGCCACCGTCGGCACCTGTGCCAGCGGCGTTTATCCGCGCACGATCACACAAACGCTCGGTCGTGCCGGTAAAAGCGTTCCCGTCATCGCCCAGCATGGCAGCGCCACGCTCGCCGGAGCCATTGAGGGCGATGCCGCCTTCCCCGACTCCGTCGCCGCGTATTCTTTGCAGGAGGCCCGAGCGTTGGCGGAAGCCTATCGCGACTCGAAGCCAACATCACCGCTGCAAACCATCGTCCTCGGCTGCACGCACTACCCACTCGCCAAAGATGAGATCGACACCGCCTTCGCCGCGCTGCGAAAGGAGGACGCCTTCCACGATCTCATCGCCGAGCACCGCACCTTCGTGAATCCCGCCGAAGCCACCGCCCGCGAGCTGTTCCGTGAACTCGCCAAAGCCAAGCTACGGTTGAAATCCAACGAGCATGGCATCCTCAATCACGACCAGTTCTACCTCTCCGTCCCCCGCCCCGCCGCAACCGGCATCCAGCTCGCCGCCGACGGCAGCCTCGACAAAGACTACAAATACTCCCGCTCCCCCGGCCACCTCGACTTCGAAGACACTCAAAATATCCCCCTCATCCCAGCCCTGATCCCACCGAATAGCGCCAAACTCGTGCGCGAGCGCCTGCCTGCGGTGTGGCGGAGCTTAAAACACTGAGACAGGTTTCTTTTGCTCCCAGCCGCTAGACTCCGGCCTCTGTTCTCTTCGTTTTCTCCTATTCACCTCGGCTCCGGCTTTTTTCAGCTCTTTGGCTTCATTCGCCCCCTCTGACGGCTGGCGGCAGGATGCCGTCACACCTTGCGGAGCTGCTGTGGTGGCGAAACCTCCGCAGCGAACCGTTTGCCTATCGCGCAGAGGCTGCTACCCTCGCGGCCCCCTGCCCCCAAAAACTGCCCATGACTCCAGATAAAATTCGCAACATCGCCATCATCGCCCACGTCGATCACGGTAAAACGACGCTCGTTGACGGCCTGCTGCGTGGCAGCGGCAACTTCCGTGAGAACCAAGCCATCGCCGAACGCGCGATGGACAGCATGGATCTCGAAAAGGAAAAGGGCATCACCATTAAGGCGAAGAACACTTCCGTTCACTGGAACGACCACATCATCAACATTGTCGATACCCCCGGCCATGCCGACTTCGGCGGCGAAGTGGAGCGTGTGATGAAGATGGTGGACGGCGTGATGCTCGTCGTGGACGCCTATGACGGCCCGCAGGCGCAGACGCGCTTCGTGTTGAAGAAGGCGCTGGAGCAGGGCATCAAGCCCATCGTGCTCATCAACAAGATGGACCGCCCGAACATCGACCCGCAGAAGGTGCATGACAAGGTGCTGGAACTGTTTCTCGAACTCGATGCCACGGAAGATCAGTTCAATGCGGCCTTCCTTTACGGCAGTGCCCGTGCGGGCTGGGTGAGTGACAAGCCCGATGGTGCGCACCAAGACATGACCTTCCTGCTGGGCAAGATCGTGGAGCATATCCCGGCCCCGAAGGCGGAAGTCGAAGGCAGCTTCGAGATGCTCGTGTCGAACATCGACTGGGATAATTTTGTGGGCCGTGTGGCCATTGGCAAAGTGACGCGCGGCAGTGTGAAGCTGGGTGATCGCGTGTTCCTGCTGGGCAAGACACCAGGGGAAAAGGCGAAGCCGGTCAAGGTGACGAAGGTCTTCCAATACACGACGCTGACCACCAGCGATTCCGTGGAAGGCACCGCCGGCGACATCGTCGGCATCAGCGGCTTTGAAGACGTCGATATTGGTCAAACCGTCGCTGGAGCAGCGGACGCACCTTCCCTGCCCTTCGTGGCGATCGATCCGCCGACGATTGTGATGCAGTTCTCCGTCAATGACGGCCCGCTGGCTGGACGCGAAGGCGATCACGTGACCTCCCGTAAGATCCGTGACCGTCTGGACCGCGAGCAGAAGATGAATGTGACGATCAGCGTCAAGGACACGGACACCGCCGGCATTTTCGACGTCAGCGCCCGTGGTGCGATGCAGATCGCCGTGCTCGTCGAACAGATGCGCCGCGAGGGCTTCGAAGTGCTCGTGTCTCGCCCGATGGTGATCATGAAACGCATCGACGATGTGCTGTGTGAGCCGTTTGAAACGCTCTACCTCGACGTGCCAGACGAATACCTCGGCGGCATCATGAAATCGATCAACGAGCGCAAAGGCAAGCTGGAAGACATGAGTGCCCACGGTGGCCGCACGACCCTCCAGTCGGTGGTGCCCACGCGTGGCCTGATCGGCTTTGAGTTTGAATTGATGAACCTTTCCAGCGGTCACGGCATTCACAGCCACCTCTTCAAGGAGTACGCCCCGCATGCCGGACCGATGCAGACGCGCTCGACGGGCACACTCGTCAGTACCGAAGGCGGCGAATCCACCAGCTATGCCCTGGATACGATCCAGATTCGCGGCAAGCTCTTCATCGGCCCAGGCGAGCTCGTCTATGACGGCATGCTGATCGGTGAAAACCCTCGCGCGGACGACCTGCCGGTGAATCCGACGCGCAGTAAAAATCTGACCAACTTCCGCGAAGCAGGCGGCACCAAGGCGATCGCGCTCTCGCCGCCGGTTCGCTTCAGCCTGGAGCGTGCCATTGAGTACATCGCCCCCGACGAACTCGCCGAGTGTACCCCCAAGAGCATCCGCCTGCGCAAGCGCATCCTCGACAGCAGCGCCCGCCAGCGCGATCGCAAGAAGACCGAAGCGCAGCTCGAAGGCGCAGAGTAAATCCGTGATCGTGCGGAGGCCGGGCTTTCCAGCCCGACACAGGCGGGACCAGGCAGGTTCCGCTTCTAAATCCATGCGTCAACGCGTGGGTGATTTCTCTCTGTGTCCATAGCGCGGCATCACTATTCGTCTCGCATTTTTTCAAGCCGCTTTCTTGGCTCTGCTGCGTTTGGTGCGAACCTGCGTTGGCAGGGATTTTAACAAGGCCGTCGAAACCGTACGGTTTTGACACTCCCTTTTCAGCTTTTGAAGTAGCAGAGCCTCATTGGAATTGTATCGCAGGACACAGTTCTCGACGAGAATCCGCACTTTGAGAAACTTGGTGCGGATGACGGTTTGCGCATTTCCATCCAGGTGTGTGGAGAGTAAACTGTCCATGTCATCGAAGACACGGGTCAGGTCAGTGGTGTTATCAGTAATCATAAGGTCACCAATCAAACACTCCCTGAAATGAAGTCAATTCGGCTGAATGTGAGATGGTTTGCTGCTCCCAATGAAAAATCTTTCAGCAAATCTTAGAGTCTAGCGTTGATTGACATCGCCCCAGTAGCACGTCAGTCGCCGCCTGATCAGCCGCCCTAGACTTCATCAATACACGCGAGAACCTGCCCCTAGGTTCGGAACATCTGAAAAACAGGAAAGGATCAAAGAACAAAGCTGACCGCAGCTCAGCCCTCAATGCGTCAACGCATAGAAGATGATGTTGATGCCGAGCGGGTAGGCATACTTCTCGGAGAACTCGCGGAAGTACCAGGGGTCACTGCCTTCCTGCTCCCAGCCTTCTCCGGTGTCAGTGTTCCAGCAGATGACCATCATGAGACGGCGTTTGTCATCGAACACGCCACGGTAGTGGACGTGCTCGGAACCGGGCTTGTCGAACTCATAGGTGATGCCCTGGTTTATGACGTACTCGGCGTAGCGGATGTGCGGGATCTGCGGCTTCACCTTGATGGGGAAGACCATGTGGAAGATTTCGTGCTCCAGCGGGATCTCCTCAATCTTGCGGTCGGGCCACATCTGCTTGAGGGCGACGGCGAAGTTGTCCCACTCCCGCGTGCCCCAGAAGTCATCCACCATGACGAAGCCGCCGTTGAGCATGTACTCGCGCATGGTTTTGGCCTCGTCGTCGGTGATGTCGATGTCGCCGACCTCGATCATGTAGAGGAAGGGGTAATGACGGAGCTGCTCGGGATCAATGTCCACGATGGCACCGTTCGGGTTCACCTGTAGCGAGGTGAGCTGCTGCAGGCGGTAGGACATGTTCATGTCGGAATCGGGATAGTCAGTGGACCATTTGCGATTCCCCCGACCGCCCCAGCCACGACCACCGTAGCTCATCGAGTTGTAGCGGATGCGAGCGAAGGTGAAGACATCGTTCGGCAGCTCCTTACTGATCGGCCAGGTGGGATAGTCGTTGCTGTGGCCACTACGCCGCACTTCACGCGGGTCTTCTGGCACGCTGCCGTCTTTGACGCCGAAGTTTGTCGGCTTGCCGCCCCTATTGTCTGGTTCCGCTGCCCAGACTAGGCAACTGATGAGCGCCAGAGCGCTGAGGGTGATGGCAACGCGATTTTTCATGAGCGGAGGTCAGGCTAGGATGCCACGGACGACATCACCATACACGTCCGTGAGGCGGAAGTCACGACCGGCGTAGCGGTAAGTCAGTTGCTCATGATCCAGGCCGAGCAGATGCAGAATCGTGGCATGCAGATCGTGGACGTGGACTTTGTTTTCCTCTGCGTTCATGCCCAGCTCGTCGGAAGTGCCGTAGGCGAGGCCACCTTTCACGCCACCACCGGCCAGGAGGGTGGAAAACGCGGTGTGGTGATGATCACGGCCGCGTTTCATCGGATCAGTCTGCTTGTTCTTGTCCTGGTTCTCCTGCGAATAGGGCGTGCGGCCAAACTCGCCGGTCCAGACGACGAGCGTGTCATCCAGCAGGCCGCGCTGTTTCAAATCCATGATGAGCGCGGCGGAGGCGCGGTCGCTGTCGGCGCACAGCTCGGGATGGCGCTTGTAGTGGTCGCTGTGCGTGTCCCAGGGCTGGTTGTTGCTGCTGGTGTAATAGACGCTGGTGTAACGCACGCCGGATTCCGCGAGACGACGGGCGAGCAGGCAGGAGCGGCCAAACGGCGTGTCCCCATACAGCTCACGCGTCTTGGCGGACTCTTGACTGATGTCAAAGGTGTCCAGCGCCGCCGACTGCATGCGGAAGGCGGTCTCCATGCTTTTGATCTGCGCCTCCAGCGTTGAATCGTTCGCACGGCGGTCGGCGTGGAGGTGATTGAGGCTCTGGATGAGATCGAGCTGCCGCCGTTGCTGCGGGTGAGTGAGCGCGGGGTTCTGCACGTTGGCGACGAGTTTGTTCACGGCCATGTCGGCGGTGATGACGCTGGTGGCCTGGTATTCGGCGGGCAGGAAGCTGTTGCTCCACAACGCGGGGCCGACCACGATGTTCGGCGTGGGTCGCAGCACCACGAAGCCGGGCAGGTTTTCGTTTTCAGAACCCAGACCATACTGCACCCACGATCCGAGCGATGGGCGGATGGGCTGGATGCTGCCGGTGTTCATCATGAGCAGCGCAGGCTCATGGTTCGGCACATCGGTGTGCATAGAGCGAATGACGCAGCAGTCGTCTATAATACTGCCCAGACGAGGCAGACTCTCGCTGACTTCGATACCGCTTTGACCGCAACGGTGGAACTGCAACGGTGAGGACATGAAGCCCGAGGTCTTGGGCGCTTTGTACAGTTTTCCCGAAGGCTGCTTGCCCTCAAAGCGCTTCAGCGCCGGCTTCGGATCAAAGGTGTCCACATGCGAGGGCGCACCGTTCATGAACAGGAAAATGACCCGCTTTGCCTTCGGCGTGATCTGCTGCGGCATTACTGCCTGCGCCTGCGAGCCAATCAGGCCCGCGAGGCCGATGGAGCCAAAGCCTGCGGACATGCTGCGCAGCATGTCGCGACGGGTAAACGGAGTGCTGGAGCGATCAGTCCACATAAAGCATTTCATTGGTGGCCAGCAGGGCCTGCGCGAGCTGTTCCCAGCCGGTCATGCCTGTATCTGCTGCGGTTTGGGCCAGGAACTCGTGCGCGAATTGCAACTCCTGCGCCTCGGGCTCGCGGGCAAAGATCAGGGCGTAGGCGTGGCGGATGCGCGCGGCATCATCACCTTTCACCGCGAGCAGACGTGCGGCGAGCGCTTTGGCCTGCGCCAGCATGAAGGGACTGTTGAGGATGAACAGTTTTTGCGTCGGCGTGGTGCTGGAGGAACGCCGCGCGGCATGCACGTTCGCATCCGGGTAGTCGAACAGCATGAGCGTCTTGTTCAACTCCCGGCGGCTGACTTTAGAATACACCGTGCGCTGCACGCTGACGGCATCATCCAGCTCCTGCGACTTGCCGCCCTCGCGATTGAGCGTGCCAGCGACGGCCAGCACGGAATCGCGATACTGCTCGATGCTCAAGCGGCGGCGTTCCATGCGCCAGAGGTTCGTGTTGGCCTGATCCAGCGCCTCATTGGCCGCGCTGCCCTGACTGCTCTGCCGGTAGGTCGCGGAGAGCACCAGCTCGCGCATCAAATGCTTCACCGACCAGCCACCCTGCACAAAGCGGCGGGCGAGATCATCCAGCAGCGCCGGGTGCGTGGGCGCATCACCCGTGAGGCCGAAATTGCTCGTGGTGCGTGCTAGCGGCTTGCCAAACAGCAAGTCCCACACGCGGTTCACCATCACGCGGGCGGTGAGCGGATTCGCCGCATCGGCGATCAGTGCCGCCAGCTCCGCCCGACCGCTGCCCTGCTGAAACTTCACCGGCTCATCCTTGCTCAACACCTTCAAATAACCGCGTGGAGCCACTGCGCCGGGCGATTCGACATCGCCACGATCATAAATCGGCAGATCGTGCGGTTTGTCCTCTTTGACGATGTGCAGCGTGCCTGCGTGCATCTGCTCCGCCTTCGTTTTATTCTCCTCCACTTTGCCATCGGGCCGCAGGCTGACCAACTGCACGCTCGCGAAGACGCCAGCCATCGCATAATAATCCTGCATCGTGATCGGATCGAACTTGTGATCATGGCAGCGGGCGCAGGCTACGGTCAGACCGAGAAACGTCTGCGACACCGTGTCCACCTGCTCCGCCCACTCCTCCGCCTGCACATCCAGCCTGCCACGCGAATACAGCTTGTGGCCGAGACCGAGAAAACCCAGCGCGGCGAGGTCGCCTTTGTTCTTTGGCTCGATCAAATCCACTGCGAGCTGCTTTTTGACGAACGAGTCATACGGCAGGTCCGCATTGAAGGCGTTGATGACCCATTCGCGGTAGAGCCAGGCATTGGGAAAGTTCAGCGCTGTGTTGCCACCGACCTGATGCGCCTGGTCTTCGGCATAGCGGGCCAGCATGAGCCACACGCTGGTCATGCGCTCGCCAAACGCACGGCGGCTCAGCAGATCGTCCACCAGCCGCGCATAGGCAGCCGGGCGGGCATCTGCGACAAAGGCGCTGACTTCCACCGGCGTCGGCGGCAGGCCAATCAAATCGAGTGTAAGCCGCCGGATCAAAGTCTGCCGTGAAGCTTCCGGCGCAGGTGTGAGATCCGCCGCCTCCTGCTGCGCACGAATGAAATGATCCACGCGCTGCTTGGGCCAGCTCGTGTCCTTCACCGCTGGCAAAGGCTGCGCATGCGGCAGCACGAAGGCCCAGTGCTGCCGTGCGGCGTTCCAATCAATCGGCGCACGCTCGGCGGAGGCGAGCGTGCCCGTCAAACACACCAAGATCACCAATCGGTGACGGCAAAACTTGGGAAATGCGATGAATTGAGGGCTAAACACCTGCAATCAACGCAGCAAGTCCGGCATCCTATCGCCTGACCGCAGAAGGAACCGGCATGCAGTTCGAAAAGAACCAAACAGGCATCCACTACGCCGCAGCAGACAGCGCGGTCTGCGCCATCAACTTGGCATCCTCAATGATTTCGGCTCCGGTGAGAATAGCGCCCCGCAAATTCGTCCCCTTTAAGCTCACCCGCAGCAGCCGCGTACTGCTGAGGTCAGCTCCGCTCAAATTCGCACCGGTGAAATCCGCGCGACGGAGGTCGGTGCCTTTAAAGTTGGCCCCCTGCAGATCCGCGCCGGTGAACCTCACGCCAGTGCATTTCGTCCGGCGCAGGTCGGCACCTGCAAGATGGGACAGGCTGAGGTCCGCGCCATTGAGATTGGCTTCCTGGAGATTCGCGCCAGCAAGGTTCGCCTCACGGAGAATGGCCAGACTGAGTTCCGCCCCGTCGAGATTTGCGAGACGCAGGCTCGCCCGGGCAAGATTGACCCGCCGAAGATTCGCCCCGCTCAAGTCCACGCCATCGAGGTCGGCAGACAAAATTTCCTCCTCCAGGAGAACCATATTCCAGGCAAATGATCCTTGCCGCAGGACATCCAAGCATGCTGTTTTATTCATGTCCAAAGCTCGGCAATAGCGGGTGGCGGTAAAGCTGCGGATTGTAAGCAGATTGTTCTGCTCAGGAGGCTTGCGCCCTCAGAACAGCGTGCGGCTTTGCCACATGTCAACTCGCTGCATTTTCAGCAAGTACCGGTGGCCGGACTCGATCCGACACTCCCACGCCAACATTCTGCTCAAAGCTCAATGCTGACCGGTGTTCCCACCGCCACGGAACGGAAGAATGCTGCCGCCATGGGGCCCGGCATGCGGATGCAGCCGTGCGAGGCCGCGTAGCCGGGCAGGTAGCCTTCATGCATGCCGGTGCCGCTCACGATGCGCATGAAATTCGGCATCTTTGCCCCCTCATAGCGAGCACCTGCGGGTTTGGGGTCTTTGCTGGTGTCCACGTCCTTTTGGATCACCACGCCATCGGCATCCACATAGTCGCCAAACAAGGAGGACTCATGATTGGCGTCTTTTTGGAGGATGTGAAATTCTCCCGTCACCGTGTCAAGCCCTTCACGTCCTGATGAAATCGCCGATTCACCGACGAGTTGACCGTCTTTGTAAAAATACGCGCGTTGCCGTGACAGGCTGATGCGCACGGAGGGCGTGCCGGGCACCCCATCGCCGTGCCAGTACGAATCATCCGCAGCAAGCGGTGCGGATGGTGGAGGTGGGGAGGAGCAACTGGACCCCACGCACAGGAGGGCGGCGACGAATAGGACAGGACTGAATTTCACGAATGGTTTTTGCATGGCACTCAACCTCGACGGAAAACCGGGCTGGCGCGATGGGGGCTTCACCCCATGGAGAGAATCACAAGACTGAGCAGTCTTGAAGGATGAGCACTCTTAAAACCCTCCTTTTTCTCTCGACAGTCTATATCCTGAGCTACGGCCCGGTGCATGCACTGTATGCCAACCACGCATCGAAGGCACCTTCGGCAGCGGCCTCACCACGCTCTACCAGCCCCTGAAATGGCTGCATGCGCACACGCCGCTGGACAAGCCGCTGACGGCTTACGCGGGCTGGTGGCAGGGTGTGCTGAAAAAGATAGAGGTAGGACGACGCATTGAGTTGCGCCGCCCCTCCCTCTATCTTTCCTGATGCTGACGGCAAGATGCCGACAGTCCTTGGCGGAGTCAGAGGAGTTCTTCGACGAAGCGCTGGGAGTCGAAGGGCTGGAAGTCCTCCACGCGCTCGCCGAGACCGATGAAGCGGGTGGGGATGCTGAGCTCCTGCTGGATGGGGACGAGGATGCCGCCTTTGCCGCTGCCGTCGAGCTTGGTGACGATGAGGCCGGTTATGGGGATGACTTTGTGGAACTCGCGGGCCTGCTGGAGGGCGTTGGAGCCGGTGGTGGCATCGACGACGAGGAGGACCTCATGCGGGGAGGTGTCGTCTTTGCGGCCGAGGATGCGACGGATCTTCTTGAGCTCCTCCATGAGGTTGTGCTTGGTGTGCAGACGACCGGCGGTGTCGCAGATGAGGAAGTCGGCCTGGGTTTTGAGCGCCATCTCGTAGCCTTCAAAACAGACGGAGGCGGGGTCGCCATTCGGCGGGCCTTTGACGAGCGGGATGTGCAGGCGCTCGGCCCAGACAGTGAGCTGCTCGACGGCGGCGGCGCGGAAGGTGTCGGCGGCGGCGAGGACGACCTTGTGTCCGCGCTGATGGAGGGTGTGGGCGAGCTTGGCGGTGCTGGTGGTCTTGCCGGTGCCGTTCACGCCGATCATGAGGAGAACCTTGGGCTTTCCTAGCATGGGAGCGAGCGCTGGCACGGTGGCCGGGAGGATCTGACGTATATGCTCGCGGGCGACCTGGACGATGTCTGCGCCGTGCAGGGTGCGCTGACGGGATTTGAGATCCGCAACGATCTGCAAAGCGAGACGCGGGCCGAGATCCCCGGCGACGAGGGAGGCTTCGAGTTCATCCCAATCAATGTCGGGCTTGGTGAAGCGCTGGAGGAGGGATTTGAAGAAACCGGCCATGGGGGGAAAGGCGGAATGACGAATGCAGAATGACGAATGAGCCGGAAGTCGGAGTTTTGAACCACTAAGGTTCACTCATCTGCACGCAGGGATCAACATTCTGGCATTAGTGTCGATTAGTGGTGCCTGGTTCGGGTTTCGGCTCAGGTTCCACGACTGGCTCGAGCTTCGGCATGGGTTTGCGCAGGGTTTTGGCGAGCTTGTCGAGGACGCCGTTGACGAAGGAGCCGGACTCGCCGGCACTGAGCGCCTTGGCGATGTCGATGGCTTCGTTGAGGATGACGGGGGCGGGTACGTCGGGGCAGTGCAGCAGCTCGTAGGCGGCGAGGCGGAGCACGTTGCGATCCACGGCAGCGAGGCGCTCGATGCGGAAATTTTGGACGATGCCCATGATGTGGGCGTCGATGGCCTCCTGGTGCGCGATGACGCCCTGGATGAGGCTTTCAGCATAGGCACGGGTGCCGGGTTTGGCGCTGTGCAGAGTCCAGAAGACCTCGGCATCCTCGGGCTTGTACTCGCCCTGCATATCACGCGCAAAGAGGAATTGAATGGCGGCTTCGCGGCCGTCGCGGCGTTTTCCCATGAGGTTAGGCGTGGTCGATGGGTTCGCCGGCAAAGCTGGCTTTCATTTTACCGAACAGGTTGATCATTTTGACGCAGGTCTGGGCGGCTTCGGTGCCGCGGTTGATGATGGTGCCGAGGCAGCGCTCCTCGGCCTGCTCCGCGCTTTCCACCAGCAGCACCTCATGGATGACGGGGATGCAGTGCTTCACGGCCATCTGCTGCATGGCGTCAGTGACGGAGGCACCGACGAGGTCCGCATGCTCGGTGGAGCCACGGATGATGACGCCGAGGGCGATGACGGCGTCCGGCGTGCTGCCGCGCAGGACGAGCTCCGCGCAAACGGGAATCTCAAAGGCACCGGGGACGCGATAGACGTCCACGGAGGCGTTGGGGGCGATAACTTCGATCTCCTCCTTGGCGGCATTGAGGAGGCCCTGCACGAACTGATTGTTGTACAGGGAGGCGACGATCGCGATGCTGATCGGCTCCTGGGTGGGTCGGGGGCGGCTGGAGGCGTAGTTAGACATGGGAGGGGGAAAATGACGAATGACGAATGTGGAATGACGAATGACCAGAGGCTTATGGGCTAAAAGGAAATGAGGGTGTTTTCGTCATTCGTCATTCGTCATTTCAAAGCTTATGGCCCATCTTTTTCTTTTTGGTGGCGAGGTAGTGGGCGTTCTCGGGCTTGGGCGTGGATTTGACGGGGACCTGCTCGACGATTTCGAGCTTGTGACCTTCGAGGCCGACGACCTTGCGGGGGTTGTTGGTCATGAGGAGGATTTTGCGCACGCCGAGGTCGGAGATGATCTGCGCGCCGATGCCGTAGTCGCGCAGGTCCATGGGAAAGCCGAGCTTGAGGTTGGCCTCGACGGTGTCGAGGCCCTGCTCCTGGAGCTTGTAGGCCATGATCTTGCCATGCAGGCCGATGCCGCGGCCCTCATGGCCGCGCATGTACACGATGATCCCCCGCCCTGCCTTGGCGATCTGTTGCATGGCGGCGTGGAGCTGGCTGCCGCAGTCACAGCGGCGGGAGGCGAAGATATCCCCGGTGAGGCACTCGCTGTGGACGCGGACGAGCGTGGGCTGGTCCGGCGTGATGTCACCCATGACGAGGGCGACGTGATGAACGCCGTCGATGCTGCTCTTATACAGGTGCAGCTTGAAGACGCCGAAGTCGGTGGGCATGTCCACTTCCTCGATTTTTTCGACCAGCTTCTCGCTGAGACGGCGGTGGGCGATGAGATCGGCGATGCTGCCCATCTTGAGACCGTGCTTTTTCGCAAACTTTTTCAAATGCGGCAGCCGGGCCATAGTGCCGTCCGGGTTCATGATCTCGATGAGCACGCCCGCCTCACGCAGGCCCGCCAGACGGGCGAGATCGACGGCGGCCTCGGTGTGGCCAGCGCGGCGCAGGACGCCACCGGGTTTGGCGACGAGCGGATTGATGTGGCCGGGCTGCACGAGGTCATCAGGCGTGCTGCCGGAGTCGGCAAGCAGGCGGATGGTGCGGGCGCGGTCCGCCGCGCTGATGCCGGTGGAGATGCCCTTGGCCGCGTCCACGGTGACGGTGAAGTCGGTGCGGAAAGCCTCACGGTTCTCCGGCACCATGCTGGCGAGATTCAGACGCTGGGCGATGCCCAGCGAGACCGGGACGCAGAGCATGCCGCCGCCCTGGCGCACCATGAAATTGACCATCTCGGGGGTGATTTTTTCCGCCGCGCAGATGAGATCGCCCTCGTTTTCGCGGTCCTCGTCATCGGTGACGATGACCATGCGTCCGGCGCGGATGTCCGCGATGACAGACTCTATGGAGTCGAAGACAGGTTCCTTTGAGCGAGGCATGAGAGGTGTGAAAAAGAGCCAATGCCGCAGCGTGCGGCGTTCGGGGCGGATGACTTAGCCGGTTGAGAGCGCTTTTCCAGTGCGAGAGTTGGTTTTTCATTGCCGCCGCTGTGTGGCCGCGAGTAGAGTCGCCGCCATGCCGCCCCCCCCAAAAGTCAAGCGCCCGTCCTCGATCACGGTGGGGGAGTTTTTTCAACTCAATGAAAAGTCGCTCAAGCTCAAGCTGGTGGGCAGTGATGTGGGGTTCACCCGCAAGATCATCGAGCCCTCAGTGAACCGGCCGGGCCTGGCGCTGTCGGGCTTTTTCACCTACTTCGCCTACAAGCGCGTGCAGGTCATCGGCAACTCGGAGCATTCCTTCCTGGAAGGGCTGGAGCCTAGCCTGCGCGCGGCGCGCTTCAGCCAGCTCTGCTCGTGGGACATCCCCTGCATCGTGGTGGCGCGCAGCCACCGCATCGGCGCGGATTTGATCGAGATCGCCAACGCCGCCGGCATCTCCGTGCTGCAGACCAGCATTGTGACGATGAAATTTCTCAACGCCGCCACCATCAAGCTGGAGTGGGCCTTTGCGCCGACCCTGCTAGTCCACGGCTGCCTAGTGGACGTGCAGGGCATCGGCGTGCTGATCCAAGGCGACAGCGGCTCCGGTAAGAGCGAAAGCGTCACCGGCCTGCTGCGGCGCGGGGCCAGCCTCGTCGCCGACGACGCGGTGCGTCTGCGCCTGGTGGAGGACCGCGAGATCATCGGCACCGCGCCGGACATCACCCGTGGCATGATCGAAATCCGCGGCCTTGGCATCCTCAATGTGGCGGCACTGTTCGGCGTGGGGGCCATCCGGCTGAACAAGCAACTCGACTTCATCGTGGAACTGGTGCGCGGCGCTAAATCCGAGGACATGGAACGTCTGGGCATGACCACGGAGGCCCGCGATGTCATGGGCATCAAGGTGGACCGCGTGGTGATCCCGGTGGAGCCGGGCCGTGACGTCGCCGCCTTGATTGAGCTGGCCGCGATGAACTATAAACTCCGCACCTTCGGCTACAACAGCGCCGTGGAGTTTGACCAAAGCTTGTTGAAAAAAATGTCAGATGGCCAATAAGGTTGGACCGGAACGTTTCCCCACGCAGAGTCACCCGCAATCCCATGAGCATCGAAAAAGAACTGACCATCCGCAACAAAATGGGCATGCATGCGCGCCCGGCGGCGCAGTTCGTGAAACGTGCCAGTAAGTACGCCTGCGATGTCTGGGTGGAGAAGGATGACGAGCCGGTGAACGGCAAGAGCATCATGGGCCTCATGATGCTGGCCGCAGGACGCGGTGAGACGATCAAAATCATCGCCGACGGCAGCGACGCCGATGCCGCGATGGCCGACCTCGAAGATCTCGTCACCTCCGGCTTTGGCGATGTGGAGTGAGCCTGCTGTGGCTGCCTGATCCTCGTAGCAGGATCACTTTGCTTCCGCACTGGCCGGGCGGGACATCACCCGCACCTCGTCAGCCTCCCGCACCGGCGGCGGCGTGTCCTTGAGCATCTCCAACATCATCGTGCCGATGATATAAATAAGCCCCCCGCCCAGACCAGCACCGATGGCGATGAAGCGCCGCTGCCAGGTGTGCTCGCGGTCGATGGCAAACCAGAAGCGCATGCACAGCAGCATCCACAGGATGCTGCCGCCAAGAACAAGAAGATGACCGGTGCTCATGCGGGCAGTGTGGCGAGAAATCCGCAGGCGAGCGACCAAATAACGTCACCGCACGGGTTGTTTGAAGCCTGCAAGGCTTCGGTAATCCAGCCCAGGGATGAGCGAGTCTTGGCGAGCGATTCCCTGGGTTCGTGTGCGCAGCACGCCCGTGCAAACCCAAGACAGCGCTGGAACGCACGGCTTGCTAGCAGCACCTCTACTAGGCGCTGCTGGCGGCTCTGGGGCTCCGTTGGCACACGCGTTTTGCTTCCCCATGCTGTGGCCGATCAACTCAGGGAATCGCTCATACTTCGCTAATCCCTGAGCTACATTACGGAAGCCTTTCAGGCTTCCCAGAACCCAGGCTCCATGCGACCGGGTGCAAAAAAAAACCCCGCACGAGGCGGGGTTTTGAACGAAATGATCTGGCAACCAGTGGGCGGATTAACGCTTGGAGAACTGGAAGCGCTTGCGGGCACCTGGACGGCCGGGCTTTTTACGTTCCTTGGCGCGTGAGTCACGCGTGAGGAGGCCGTTTTCTTTGAGCACGCCGCGCAGCTCGGGATTCACTCCGATGAGCGCACGGGCGATGCCGAGACGGACTGCGCCGACCTGACCGGTGCTGCCGCCGCCATGGGCGTTCACTTTGAAGTCGTAGCTCTGACGAGCGTTCGTGAGGGCCAGCGGGAAAAGAATCTGGTTTTGCAGGGCAACCGTCGGGAAGTACTCCTCGAAGTCACGACCGTTGATGGTGATGCTACCGGCACCTTCTGTGATGAAGACGCGGGCGATGGCAGTCTTGCGGCGGCCGGTGGTGATTTTAAGAGGGGTGCTCATGCGGTGGGACAATGGGGAAAATTAAGCGATGGCGAAGGGCTGGGGGTTCTGCGCCTCATGCGGATGCTCGGCGCCGCTATAGATCTTGAGCTTGCCCAGAACGGTACGGCCAAGGCTGTTGTGGGGGACCATGCCCTTCACGGCGCGCTCGACGAGCAGCTCGGGACGGCGGGCACGCACGCGCTCGACGTTTTCGATCTTCTGATTGCCGACGTAGCCGGCCTTCGAGGTGTAAATCTTCTGCTGTTCCTTCTTGCCGCTGAGGCGGACTTCGGCCGCGTTCAGGACGACCACAAAATCACCGGTATCGACATGCGGGGTGAAGATGGGCTTATTCTTGCCACGCAGGAGATTGGCGGCGGCGACGGCCACTTCGCCGAGAATCTGGTTCTTGGCGTCGATGACCCACCATGTGGGGTTTTGTTCCTGGGCTTTGGCTGAAAACGTCTTCATTGAGTGCTGGGTACGGGGGTATCTTCCGGCTGGGGAAGAAGGGCCGCGAAAGTAGGGGGAGTCACCGATGTGTCAAGGTAGAAAACCAAGTTGTTCACAACGAAAATGAACCCACTCCTTGCCACTACCCTCCGGCTACGGTCGCACAGCCATATCATGACCGCCGGGAAGACCCGGTGCAGAGGAAAAAGAGAACGAGGTGATGCTGCATGATCAGCGGTCAAAAAAGGTGGTCTTGGTCACTTGCCAACCGCTCTCCTCGGAAAATCTCAGAGTCGCCTCCGCGCCAACACCACTGAGTGGCTGACGAGTGGCAACCAGATACACGATCAAGGTGTCTTCATCCTTAATAGAGACCCCGGTGATGATTCCGGGCAGATTCTTCCCGCTGGCTTTGATTACCTGACGCAAATCAGAGAGCCGCCAATCCCGAGTGACTGGAGAGGTGGGCTTGGCAGAATCGGTGGCATGCAGGCTCGCCAACATGAACATCGCCCACAGCATTGCCGCCGCTTGACCTAAACGCATGGATTTCATGCAACGGATCATAGGCAATCACGGAATGATTGCCAACTCCTCGCTTCAGGGAACCAGTTGCGGAGCAACTGGGCTACTTTAAGCGATGCGGCCGCAGCACTGCTTGAATTTTTTCCCGCTGCCGCAGGGGCAAGGGTCGTTGCGACCGACGTTGGTGGCCTTGGGTTTGGCGGCGGCGCTGGGCAGGATGAGACGGGGGCCGGATTTGGCGGGATCGGGGGCGGTTTCCACTTCCTCCCCGTCGTTCTCCTCGCGGCGCTGCTGCGATTGGGCACCACCGCCCTGCTGGACGGCGAGCTGGGCGAGGATCTGCTCGAAGGCGGCGAGCTGCTGGGTGCTGCGGAAGAGATTGCCAAGAACCTCGCCGTTGATGTTGTTCATCAGCTCCGCGAAGATCGTGAAGGCTTCCTGCTTGAACTCAATGAGCGGGTCTTTCTGGCCGTAGGTGCGCAGGCTGACGCCTTCCTTGAGTGCGTCGAGCGCATACAGGTGCTCTTGCCAGAGACGGTCGATGGCGTTGAGCAAGATCATCTTCTCGATCTCCTGCAAGGCGGTTGGGTTGGCATTGCCGACCTTCACCTCGTAGGCGTTGGTGATCTTGTCCTTCAAGTAGGCTGACTTGGCATCGAAATCGAGCGCCTTGAAGGCGTCGTCGAAGCTGCGCAGGCCGATGGGGAAAGTGGTGTTCACCCACTGGAGCAGGTTGTCGTAATCCGGCTCCTCGTCGTTCCGTTCCTTCGGCACGAAGGCGCTGAGGCGCTCGGTGATGCCTTTTTCGACGGCCTCGTTGATGAGGATGCGGGTGTCGTTGCTGTTGAGCACATCGTTGCGCCATTCATAGACGACCTCGCGCTGCTGGTTCATCACGTCATCGTATTCGAGAACGCGCTTACGCCAGACGTAGTTGCGCTGCTCGACGCGCTTCTGCGCGGTTTCGACGCTGCGGTTGAGCCACGGATGCGCCAGCTCTTCGCCTTCCTTCATGCCGAAGCGCTCCATCATCTTCGTCATGCGCTCAGCGGCACCGAAGTTGCGCATGAGGTCATCTTCAAAGCTGAGGAAAAACTTGCTCTCCCCGGGATCACCCTGACGGGCGGAACGACCGCGCAACTGGCGGTCCACGCGGCGGGACTCATGGCGCTCGGTCGCGAGAACGAACAAGCCACCGAGATCAGCGACGCCTTCACCGAGTTTGATGTCCGTGCCACGACCGGCCATGTTGGTGGAGATCGTCACAGCGGCACGATGGCCGGCGCGGGCGACGATTTCGGCCTCCTGACGGTGGTATTTCGCGTTGAGGACGTTGTGCGTGATCTTTTGCAGCTTGAGCATGCGCGAGACCATTTCGGAGGCTTCAACACTGGCAGTGCCGACGAGGATCGGCTGGCCCTTGGCATTGAGTTCGCGGATCAAGTCGATCACGGCGGTGAACTTCTCGCGGCGGGTTTTGTAGATGCTGTCGTTGTGATCCTTGCGCAAAACCGGCCGGTTGGTCGGGATGGTGAGCACATCAAGGCGGTAGATGTCATGGAACTCCGCCGCGTCGGTTTCAGCGGTGCCGGTCATGCCGCCGAGTTTTTGATAAAGTCGGAAGTAGTTCTGGATGGTGATGGTGGCGAGCGTCTGCGTCTCGGCGTCGATCTGCACGCCTTCCTTGGCCTCCACGGCCTGATGCAGGCCATCGCTCCAGCGACGACCGGCCATTTTACGGCCCGTCTGCGCATCGACGATGATGACCTTGTTCTCCTCAACGACGTACTCGACGTCCTTCTCATAGAGACAGTAGGCACGCAGGAGCTGGCTGATCTGATGGATGCGCTGGCCCTGGTGAGAGAGGCGGTCCTGCATCTCGGTCTTCTTGCGAGTACGGGCTTCTTCGGAGAGCGTCATGTCACCGTCGATCTCGGAGTACACCGTGGCGATGTCCGGCAGCACGAAGGCGTCCGGCTCGTCGGGGCTGAGGAAATTGCGTCCCATCTCGGTGAGATCGGCGTCGTGGCTCTTTTCCTCGATGAAGTAATACATCTCCTCCTTGAGGCGGAAGAACTCGACCTTCTGCGTGTCGGCGTAGAGGCTGAGTTCGGCCTTTTCCATAGCACGACGCAGCTCCGGGGTTTCCATGCAGCGCATGAGGGCGCGGTTTTTCGGCTGGCCCATGCGGACCTGGAAGAGCTTGAGGCCGGCCTGCTCCAGTTCACCTGCGGCGGCGGCTTCTTTGGCATCGCTGACGAATTTGTTGCACAGCGTGTTCTGACGGCGCACGAGTTGGTCCACCAGTGGTTTGTAGCGCTCGTATTGATGATTGCTCTCCGCCGCGACGACGGGGCCGCTGATGATCAAAGGCGTACGGGCCTCATCAATGAGCACGGAGTCCACCTCATCGACGATGGCGAAGAAGTGGCCGCGCTGCACCTGCTGCTCCTTGCTGGAGGCCATGCCGTTGTCACGCAGGTAGTCGAAGCCGAACTCGCTGTTCGTGCCGTAGGTGATGTCCGCCTGATATTGCTCACGACGGTAGTGGCTGGGCTGGTCGTTTTGAATGCAACCGACGGTGAGGCCGAGGAATTTGTACAAACTGCCCATCCACTCGCTGTCACGACGGGCGAGGTAATCGTTGACGGTGATGACGTGAACGCCACGGCCGCTGAGCGCGTTCAAATACACCGGCAGGGTGCCGACGAGGGTCTTCCCTTCCCCGGTGGCCATTTCGGCGATCATGCCGCGATGCAAAGCCACGCCGCCGACGAGCTGCACATCGAAGTGGACCATGTTCCAGCCCAGCGGCTGGTCGCAGACGATGATCTCGCGGCCACACATGCGGCGGGCGGCGTTTTTCACCACCGCGTAGGCCTCCGGCAGGATGTCGTTGAGCATCTTCAGCTCAATGGCAGCGAAGTCCGGCTCGATCTCATTCCATGCCTCACGCGCACGGTCGATGCGCTGCTTCTTGTCGTCAAAACTCACGGTGCGCCAGCGGCCCTGGGCGAGGTAGTCGTCCGCAAGTGCCGGGAAATGCTTCTTCAGGGCGGCGAAGTACTGCTCCACCTGCGCGAGGCAGGCATCCACGGCGACCTCGTCGGCAATGCGCAGGCTGACCCCGCCAAGGAAGGGCGGTGTGTGGAAAGCGCGGAACTGCTCCTGCCACTTCTGCGTGCGCTCGCGCAGTGCCTCCTCCGGTTCCTGCTGCAACTGCGCTTCGTGGCGATTGATCTCGGCCACCGCAGGCTGGAGCTTGCGCACCATGCGTTGATTCTTGGTGCCGATGATTTTTTTGATGATCCAGTTGAACATGAGAGAAGAAGATACGACGCCCGGCGCACAATGGCCGGAGCATGGGGAGGCCGAATGTGGCGGAAGTCAGCCAACGCGCAACAACTCAAACAGGCAGCTTCACCGCGCTCAGCGCAGCACCGCATCCTTCACCCGCCGGGGAATCATCGCGTTGCGGACGATGTCAGGCTGCACGCTGCGCAGAAAATCGAGCAGGATCACCGGCGACTCGACGATCATGCGCTCAATCTGATCACGCCGATGAGTCCAGCGCGAGTTGCGATGCAGGTAGTCGAGATCCGCCAGGATTTCATCGACATCATGCTCGCTGAAACCAGCGAGTTGGAACGCGTAAGGATCGGAAAGTGGCATGCGTGCGACGAAACTGAAAGGTTGCGCCGATGAAACCGAAAATGTGCGCGCCGACAAGTGCTTCCACCCGCTATTTCACCGGTGGTCGCACTGTTGGTGCCGCTGTCAGCCATTCGGCAGCAGGCGCTCCCAGAGAACGTCGTTCATGAGGACGTTGGTGATGAATTCACGGCCGCTGTCCGTCGGCGACACCGAAGCTGGGGCGCTGGCAGGCACGATGAGATCGAGAACGAGCCCCTTGGCCGTGCGTGGGGAGCTGATCCGACCACCATGGTGATAGGCGAGGAGGTAGGCACCCATGAGACTGAGTCCCGGTCCTTCCTTGTCCACGTCTGCTTGAGTGAAGAAAGGATCAAACACGGAACGCAACACTTCCTTGGACAGACCAGGGCCGTTGTCGGTCAGCGTGAGATGTAGAGAGCCTGCATCAGCGGCTGCGGTAACGGCTTGAGCCGAGAGGGTGACAGCAGTGCCAGCAGGCAGCAGCGCCAACTCTGTCTCAAGCAGCAGGTGTAGCATTTTTTCAAACGCGGGCCTGCTGGCATGCAGCGCGGGAAGCGAGCCAATGGCCTCGAACTTGAGTTCGATGCCTTTGGCGGTGAAAGCGGATTTTTCTTGATCAATCACAGCTTGAATGACGGCGGCAGCATCCAATTTCTGCTCCCCACCAGACGCAGTCTGCAAAGTGCCGAGAAGATCGGCGATGCGGGCGGACTGCCGGACGACGTGAGCATGGAAATCGTGCCAGAACGTGGCCTCGCGCATGCGGTCGAGGTTGAAATTCTGCGGGCCAAGCCTGCCCGTGCAGAGATCCAGGAAGGCATGCACGGCACGCAGCGGCTGGTGCAGATGCTGGTTCAGTCCGGCGGCGACCACGCCGAGACCCATGACGCGGTCCGTGATCAGCAGATTCTGCAGCACGGAGAGCTTTTCGCGCAGGAGGTCATCACGCTCGTGCTGCAACATGAAGAACTCCATGGCGCGGTGCAGGGTGTTGCGCACATCCTCGACCTCGATGGGCTTGGAGATGTAGCGGAAGATGCTGCCGAGATTCACAGCGTCCACGGTGACGCCAAAGTCGGCATACGCGGTGACGATCATGCGCACCAGGCGCGGGCGGAGATGGCGCGCGCGCTCCAGCAACTGCACACCTTTTTCCCCAGGCATGCGCTGATCGGAGAGGAGAATGCCGATGTCGTCCCCATGCTGCTCGATGAGCTTGAGGCCGTCAGCCGCATTATTAGCGGTGAGGATGCGGAATTCATCGCTGTAGGTTCTTTCGAAGTACTTCAATGCTTTCTCTTCGTCATCGACATAGAGAACGGCGTAGCGTTTGAGGTCGTATTGGTGTTGCATGTGGATGGGTCCTTCTAGGTGTCGGCTTGAGTTTGATGATGACTGTCGGCTGATGGAAATTCCAAAATAAACTCGGTGAACAGGCCGGGCTCGCTGCGCACTTGGATGCGCCCACCGTGCTCGGCGATGATACGGTTGCAGATGGAAAGTCCGAGGCCCATGCCCTGCCCCACGTCCTTGGTGGTGAAGAAAGGGTCGAAGATCTTGTTGCGAATCTCCAGAGGGATTCCAGGGCCGTTGTCTTTGAGACTGAAGATGATCTTGTTGTTCCGGGCCGAGCCGGTGATGGCGATGCAGGGCGTCTCAGCCACAGGGAACTCCTTGCTCCGCATGGCATCAAGGGCGTTCTGCACAAGATTGATGAACACCTGCACGAACTGGTTGCTGTCGCCGCGAATTTCGAGACCGGCCGGAATATCCACCACACGCTGAACACCATCCTTCCAGATGTGGGAAAAGAAACGCAGGCCAGTCTCAACCGTGGGCTTCAATTCAAAGGCATGGCCGAGCTCATGTGTGTTGCGGGTGAAACCACGCAGGTCGGAGATGATCTGGATGACGCGATTCACGCCCTCCTCCACATCCGTGAGCACTTCGGCAAAGTCGGCACGCTCATTTTCCGGCAGGGACTTGGTGGAGCGCCCGAGGAGGTGCAACCCCTGACGTGCGTAATTCAGCGGGTTGTTGATTTCATGGATCAGCCCGGCGCTGAGACGGCCCAGTGAGGCGAGCTTCTCATTCTGCACGAGCATGGACTCCGTTTCCGAAATCTGCTCCAAAGCGGCCTCAAGCTGCTGCTTCTGCCGGAAGAGTTCCTTCTGATAGAGCCGTGAATCGACGAGATTTTTCAGGCGCACCATGACCTCGGTCATGGAAAAGGGCTTGGAGAGGAAATCGCTGGCACCAGCGGCAAGACATTCGATTTTTGTCCGCTCATCGGCACGCGCCGTGAGCAGCACCACGGGGATGGAGCGGGTGGTGCTGCGCTCGCGCAGTTCTCGGCACACTTGGAGACCGTCTTTTTCCGGCATCATCATGTCGGAGAGGATGATGTCGGGCTGGAATTGGGCGGCTTTTTCCACCGCCTGCTGGCCGTCCACGGCCTCCAGCACTTCAAAGTGGTTGCTCAACTGGCTCTTGAGGAAGCGTAGCATGTCTGGCTCGTCATCAGCAATGAGCAGCTTCGGCTTGCGGCTGCTGCCGACACCTGTTTCCACCGGCCTCAGGGTGGCCTGCAGGGAGGTCATAGCCGGGAACAGTTCGGCACGGCGATAAAGATCCGCAATCCAGTCCTTGTCTTTGGGCTGCTCCAGGCGTGGGTCGATTTCTTCGGGGAAATCTGCCTCGACTTCGACTGTCTCCGCGAGTTGCAGCGGCAATTTGACGCTCATGGTGGTACCCTTGCCCACCACACTGGTGGCGGTCACGGAGCCGCCCTGCACTTCCGCCAGCTCTTTGACCAGGGCGAGACCGAAGCCCATGCCCTGGAACTTGCGCTGTGAGGAGGTGTCCGCCTGCCAGAAACGGTTGAAAATGTGCGGCAACTGATCCGCCGGAATGCCCATGCCGGAGTCACGCACTTCGACAGTGAGCCAGCCGTCCTCCTGTTCGGCGCTGAAATCGACCTTCCCCTTTGCAGCGGTGAATTTGAGGGCGTTGAAGAGCAGATTGAGGCAGATGCGCTCCAGCTTTTCAGGATCTGTCAGCACAAAGCCCAGTCCAGGCTGCACCTGCGTCTGAAGCTGGATGTGCTTGTCTTCCGCCACGGCGCTCACAGCATTGGACAGGCCATGAATGAACTCGTCGATTTGCACGCGTTGCGTGTGCACCTGGGCGCGACCTGACTCCAGGCGCACCAGATCAAGCAGATCATTGATCAGCTTGAGCAGACGCATGCCATTGCCGTGCATCGTGTCCAGCAAATCGAGATCCTCTTGCGTACGTCCGGACTCCGCACGGTGCATGAGCGCTTCTAGCGGCGCGATCATTAACGTGAGCGGGGTGCGCAGCTCGTGGCTCACATTGGCGAAGAAGCGGCTTTTTACCTCGTCGAGCTCACGCAGTTTTTGATTAGACTCCTCCAGTTCGGCGCGGCTGGCGTCTAAATCGTCACGCAGCCGAAATTCCGAGAAGCGAATGTCATTGTAGAACCAGGTGCCGGCTGTGGTGAACACGCCGGTGACGATGAGGAAATAAAGATTGTTGGTAACTATTCAGGTGGTTAAGAAAAGTTAAAGATCGTGCGTTTAACCTCTGAATGCATTACACCGAGGAACACTTGCGACCCGCGATCCAAACCGCCTTTGATCATGGTGGCCTTGATGGTGTATGC